>Ga0078972_1000346_pt1 | contig 192542 bp, 160 predicted proteins | sample YelNatPaOPGAMG01_FD_67568 | JGI IMG/M metagenome (GOLD analysis project Ga0078972, IMG submission 67568) | Hot spring thermophilic microbial communities from Obsidian Pool, Yellowstone National Park, USA - OP-RAMG-01 (SPADES assembly) (version 2) | ecosystem: Environmental > Aquatic > Thermal...
CAATGTCGCGCATGCTCACTTCAATCCGCGCAAGGCCTTTCCGCGGCTCATGAGCCGCGGCCCCATTGAAGCCTGCGACTCATGCGACCCGTCGGCCAGCCGCGGCCTCATTGAAAGAGTCGGGAGGAACGCTCAAACCGCAACGCTAAGTTCGCAGCTCTCCTTCGGCAGAAAGGGGGGAACCGATGACCGAGGAATCATTTTGGCCCGCCAGGCACGTCGCGGAGTATGCGTATTGCCCACGCCTTTTCTACTACATGGCGGTGGAAGGTCTGTTTCTTCCGAGCAGCGACACGGAGCAGGGGCTATCCGTACATCGTCAGGTTGACAGGCCCAGCATGCTGTCCGCCGACTCACAGGCAGAGCCCCCAGACCCGGACCGTCCCAAGGTTGTGCGCAGCCTCGCTCTGACCAGCAATCGTCTGGGGCTTACGGCCACGCTCGACTTGGCCGAACTGGCGGGTCAGAACGCGGTGCCGGTGGAATATCGCAAGGGAAGGCCAAAGCGTTCGGTCATGGTTGTGCCTTCTGCTGACTCCGGAGACATTGAGGAGCCTTCGCGTGCGCCTCCGGAGGCATGGCCCGCCGACCGTGTTCAGGTCGGGCTTCAGGCGATCCTGCTCGAAGAGGCCGGATACACAGTCCACCAGGCCGTTATCTACTACGCCGCGGAGAAACTTCGCCTGAAGGTTCCCGTGACCGGCGCACTCAAGGACGAGGCTCTTGCCACACTGGAAGCGGCCAGGCGATGTGCGGAAGGACCACGGCCGTTGCCCCTTGTCAACGATCCCCGCTGTGTGCGTTGTTCGCTTCAGCCGATCTGTCTGCCCGACGAGGTGAATCAGCAGCGGGCCGCCGAACCGTCCGATGAGCTGACGCCGCGGAAAATCTGGCCGCCAGCGTTATCGGCCAGCCGCTGCCCGAGCAACCGGCCGGCATGGTGGTGTTTTGAACGCCGGCGCAGGCGGTGCGGGGCGCGCCGCCTGTTGCCGGCATCCCGTGCCGCAACGATGAGAATTTGCGCGGCGGCGATAGAACCGATGAGCGTGCGGACCCGGGGGGCAGTGCGTACAGAGCGACAGGGTGGGAAGGCATCGCTCCTCCAGCGTCCAGATCCTGCCACCGGAGGCGGCAGCGATGATCCGCGGGAGAGTACGGTCTGCGGGTATGACCCCAAGGGGATTCGAACCCCTGTTGCCGCCGTGAAAGGGCGGTGTCCTAGGCCTCTAGACGATGGGGCCGGTGTGCCGCGGGAGCGAACTTCTGCCCGCCGGCGACGCGGCAGTATATGCAATGACGCCGGCGGCGGTCAAATGCGCGGGACGGTCGCGCGCTGTATCTTCCGTGCGCAGAGTTCCGATGCCCGGGCGCTGTCCGTGCGGCGCCGGGCTTTCCTCCGCCGAACGTCCGTGTCCAACGCTGCACGCTGTCGGGTCGTGCGCCGCGGGGGCTTGCGCCGCGGGGCCGGGTGGGGTTTGCGCCGGCGTGTTGTGCGGCGGACGCGGGGCGTTCGGAGCTTGCAGCCTGGCCGGCCGCCGCACGCGCGCGGCGTGTTCTGCGGCGGACGCGGGGCCGCGCGCGCCGCCGGCAGCGGGGCTACTTGTTGTTTCTGCGCTGTTCGGCCAGACGGAGTTGTATGCGCTCGATGCCGTGGAGTATGTCCTTTGCCGAGCGGAAAGTCGGGCGCGCGGGGTCGGCCGGGCGCAATATTTCCGCCGTCAGCCGCGCCAGCATGTGCGCTTCTGGGCATGAAGGGTCGTACTGTATGAGGTCCACCAGGTCGGGGTTGGCATGGGGGCAGTTGAACTGCACGGCGAGATAGAAGAAGTCCACCGCTTTGTCCACCTTCTGATGCGAGCGGCGGATGATGTCGGAAGTGACGTGTCCCGACAGGGTCATCTGATAGAGCATGCGCTGGATCTGGCTGGTGCGCATCAGTTCCTGAAAAAGGCCCGACAGCAGGGGGTTGGCGCTGATGTCTTCGTTTTCGCGCACGGCCGAGCCGAAATCGACGAACCCGACGCCGTGCTCGGTGATCACGAAATTATCGAGCCGCAGGTCGAGGTGGATGATCCCTCCCACGTCGTGTATGACGCGCAGGAGGTCGGCGCTCTGACGGGCGAACTCCAGCTGGCTGATGGGCCGGCCGCCGTTGCGCAGCCACGTCATCCACAGCCGCCGCACGAAGCCGCGCTGGTCCTTCTCGGTCTGTATGACTTTCGGCACGCGCCGGGCGTAGTCCGGGGGCAGGCGTTCCTGAAGTATCTTGAGTATGCCCGTTTCGCGCGTGAGGAACACGGGAAAGATCTTTTCGGTGAACTTGCGCGCGCGGCGTTCGAGCGCATCGACGGGCGTCTGGGGGAATTTCCTCTGGAGCCTCTCCACCACCGAGCGCAGGTCGGGCACCTCCTTGAGCACCACCGGCAGGCCGTCGGGCGCGGCGGGGTGGTGCACGAGCCTGACGCTGTATGTGAAACGGTCGCTGTATTCTCCCGGGGGCAGCAAATGCACCTTGCGGGCGACGATGTAATGGGCCTGCGGCGACAGCAGCGGAAGGCGCAACCCCCACAGGGGCTTGCGCACGCAGGCGCGCGGCGCTTCGATGTCGAAGCCGCTGGCGCACAGGGCCGGCGCCATTTCGTCTATCCGGCGCCTGTGGCGCGAAACGCACACCAGCAACCCGCCCCAGCGCAACTTGCGGAACAGGTCAGGCGCGGTGTACCGGCAGGGGTCGGTCACGACCAGACATTCGGCAAGCGTCGCCGCGGCGGCGGGGCGCTCCAGGAACTCGCGGTACTCGCGATGCAGCGCCCGGACCCTCTGAATCACGTGGTGGACCGGCCAGCAGTCTGCGGATGCAATTTGCGCAAGCGCTCCCGGGCGTTCGAAAGTCGCTGCATCCGTGGCTTCGCTGGCCGCAGCCCTCATGACTGAAGCGTATTACGTCCGCGGAAAAAGGCAAACCGTCGGGGCTATATCAGCCCGTGCGCCTGCCGGTAGAGGTTCCACGTAAGGTGTATCTGGCCCTGATGATGCGCTTCGTGCCATGCCATCAGTATTGCCGATTCGGCAATAGTGCGCCGGCGGTCGGGCGGGCCGACCTGTCGGCTCATGTCGGCCGGCGACAGCGACAGCAGATAATCCTTGAACGCCTTGAAGTTGACGGCCAGCGCCTCGCGTATGCGGGGCAGGTCGGGAATGTTGTCATCGGCCGGCACGCTCCCTCCGCCGAACGCCGCGACCAGGTCCGGATCGCGCGGGGAGGTGCCTTTTATCATGACGTTGAGGTACTTGTCATGCGTGGCGGCGCAGTGCATGGCCTGCCACGCTATATGCGCTCTTCCCGGCGCCGGCCGCCACGAAAGCACTCTGGCCGGGTCCTGCCCGCTCTTTTCGATGGCCGCGAGGCTGTCGAGAAGCCTCTGCCGCACCGATTCCATCACCGCCACGAGAGTATCCCTGTCCATATATGCATCCCTTTGTCAGCGGGGCCAGTATAGCCGGTCGGCCGGCGGGCGTAACCTGTCAAAGTTCGCCCGGTTCGCGAGGGGTTTGCGTGCGCGTGGTGCGTCTCATTACCATTACGCCCGCGACATGGCGGTGCGGCGCGGAAGCGCCGGGCGCCGGGTTGTTTTGCCGACCGCGCAGCCATCAGGCCGGCGCGGGCGGAAAGGAACGGCAACATGGGCGGCTTTTTCGGAGTCGTATCGAAAGAAGACTGCGTGCGCGACCTGTATTACGGCACCGACTATCATTCGCACCTGGGCACGCGGCGCGGGGGGCTGGCCGTGTTCGGCGAGCGGGGCTTCACCAGGATAATTCACAGCATAGAAAACGCGCAGTTCCGCTCGAAGTTCGAGGATGATCTGCCGCGCTTCAGGGGGAATCTGGGCATAGGCGTAATCAGCGACCATGAGGATCAGCCCCTGCTCATAGGCTCGCATCTGGGCAACTTCGCCATCGTGACGGTCGGCAAAGTTGTCAATGCCGACGAACTGGCGAGGCGCGCTTTCGCCAGCCGCTGGGCGCATTTCTCCGAGATGAGCGGCGGCGAGGTGAACCCCACGGAACTGGTGGCGGCGGTAATCGCGCAGGAGGCGACGTTCGAGGACGGCATCCGCGCCGCCCAGGAGGCCGTCGAGGGTTCCTGCTCGCTGCTGCTGCTCACCCCGCACGCGGTATATGCCGCACGCGACAGGCTCGGCCGAACGCCGGTCATCATCGGCTACAAGCCCGGCTGCTATGCGGTGACGCTGGAGACGTGCGCTTTTCCGAATCTGGGTTATGAGATTTCGCGCTATCTGGGTCCCGGGGAGATCGTGCGGATAACGCCGGACGGCGTGGAGCAGCGCCGTCCGCCGCTGGACAAGATGCAGATATGCGCGTTCCTGTGGGTGTACTACGGCTATCCGGCGTCATGCTACGAAGGGATCAATGTGGAGGCATGCCGCTACCGCTGCGGGGCGGCGCTGGCGCGGAACGACAGGGTAGCCGTGGACGCTATAGCCGGCATACCCGATAGCGGCACCGGCCACGCCATCGGCTATGCCAATGCCGCCAGACTGCCGTATGTGCGGGCGTTCGTGAAATACACGCCCACCTGGCCGCGCAGTTTCATGCCTCAGGACCAGAGCATCCGCGATCTGGTGGCGAAGATGAAACTCATTCCCATCCGCGAACTTGTCGAGGGTCGGCGGCTGCTGTTCTGCGAGGATTCGATAGTCCGCGGGACGCAGTTGAAAGACACGATAAGCCGGCTGTATGACTGCGGCGCAAAGGAAGTGCACATGAGGCCGGCCTGTCCGCCTCTGGTCTTCGGCTGCAAATACCTCAACTTTTCGCGCAACCGGTCGGAGCTGGACCTTGCGGGCCGGAAGAGCATTCTGGAACTCGAGGGCCGCGCCGATGCCAATCTGGATGAATACAGCAATCCGGATTCCGACAGATATCGCGCGATGGTGGAACTTATCCGGCGCAAACTCGGCCTTACGACGCTGGCCTATCAGAGGCTCGACGACCTTGTTGCCGCGATCGGACTGCCGAAGAACAGGCTGTGCACCTACTGCTGGGACGGGTGCGAAGGATGCTGAAGCGCATTGGTGGCCGGGCAGAGAAGGCACATAATGTCCGGATATGGACGCTGTGCACGTGGGCGTGGAGATAGGGGGCACCAAGCTTCAGTGCGTCTGCGGCGGCGAAGACGGCCGGGTGGATAGACGCTGGAGCGCGGGCGTGGATGTGTCGCGGGGCGCGCGGGGAGTGCTGGAGCAGATTTCCGCGTGGCTGAAGGAAATCGCAGGGCAATGGCGCGTCGCGGCGGTGGGCGTGGGCTTTGGCGGGCCGGTGCACTGGCGCAGCGGCGAGGTGGCGCGCTCGCACCACGTTGGGGGATGGGACGGATTTCCTCTGGGAAGGTGGCTTGCCGAGCAGACCGGCGCGCCGGCATTCGTTGAGAACGACGCCAACGTGGCAGCGCTGGCCGAGGCGCAACTCGGCGCAGGCGCGGGGCTGGACCCTGTTTTCTACACCACGCTGGGCAGCGGCGTGGGCGGGGGGCTGGTGGCGGGCGGCGAAATATACCACGGCATACCGCCGGGCGAGGCGGAGTTCGGGCACGTGCGCCTGGACAGAGGCGGAACCACCGTCGAGGGTCGATGCTCGGGCTGGGCCATAGACCGGCGTGTGCGCGAGGCGGCCGCCGCTCAGCCGGACGGCGTGCTGGCCGGTTTGCTTGGCGGACGGCGTGGCGGCGAGGCGGCGCATCTGGGGGAGGCTTTGCGGCTGGGCGATGCGGCTGCGGCGCGGATACTGGCGGAGCTTGCCGACGACCTGGCTTACGGTCTGTCGCACGTGGTGCATCTGTTTCATCCGGCGGTGATGGTCATCGGTGGAGGCCTGTCGCTGCTGGGCGAAGCCCTGCGGCGCGCTGTGGAAGAGCGGCTGGCGTCATACGTCATGGAGGCATTCAGGCCGCCTCCGCCGGTGCGGCTTTCGCAGCTGGGGCGCGATGTGGTGCCGGTGGGCGCGCTGCTTCTGGCCGGCCGCCGCCGCGGCGGGGAATGATTATGCCCCGGGGCAGTGCTGCGAGCCGGGTCCCCGCCGACAGCAACGCCGCGGCGCTCATTGCCGGATGTTTCCGTCTGGCCCGAGCGTAACGACGGTCATCGGCGAGAAATCGAAATCGCTCATCAGCCGGCGCAGCGAATCGGCATTGATGGTGTTGAGCGTGGCCAGGTCCTGTTCCAGAGAGCGGTACTGACGGTTGTAGATCCATTGCGCGCCGATGGCGCGCATCCTTCCGAGAGGCACTTCTCCCTGAAGCACGATTTCGGCGGCGACCTTGTTTTTGGCGCGATCGATCTCATCATCCTTGAGGTCGTCGCGCACGCGCCGCAGTTCGCGCAGGGCTATGTCCAGCGCCTCCCGGGCGCGGTCGGGGTTCGTGACGAGCGACAGAACATAACTGCCGCAGGAATCGTGGGGGTAATAGTCGAAATCGGCCTCCTCGGCTATGGCGTTGTCCACCAGAGCCCAGTAGAGCCTGCTGCCTTCGCTGTCGCCGATTACGTCGCTGAGCACCGAAGCGGCAAAGCGTCGGTCGTCCTGAGCGCTGGGGGCGGGCATCAGCGCCATCGTGTATTGCCGGTTCAGGCGGGAGTCGGCGAGGCTTCTTGTGCGGTGATCGAAACTCGGTGCGGGTCGGTCCCGGCGAACATCGACAGTCTGCCCGTTGCTGAAATGACGGGCGGCAAGTTCTATGAACGCGGGGAAATCGACCCGGCCGGTGACGACCAGAACCATGTTGCCCGGGCCATAACGACTGGCGAAATAGTCGGCCATCTGCTGCCGCTGGAGGTTGCGTATGGATTCGGGCGTGCCCAGCACGCTCATGGCCAGGGGATGGTCTGCGAAATGTGCTGCCATGGCGGCCTCGTAGAGGCGATGTTCGGGGTCGTCCATGCACATGGCGATCTCTTCGAGGATGACGTTGCGTTCCATCTCGAAATCCTCCGGGCGGAGCGCCGGACGAAGCAGATGCGCCAGATGCTCCACGGCGCGGGCGGTGAACTCCGGCAGCACGTTGACGTAATACGCCGTCATCTCGCGCGTGGTAAAGGCGTTATAGCGCGCGCCCATCTCGTCGAAGATGCGGTTGACATCCTGCCACGTGTATTTCTCGGAGCCTTTGAACGCCATGTGCTCCAGAAAATGCGACACGCCGTTGATTTCCCGCGCTTCGTCGCGCGAGCCGGCCTGCACGAACACGCCGATGGCTGTGGAGTGCGCATGCGGATTGACCTCGGCGATCACGTTCAGACCGTTGGGAAGAGTGTGCTGACAGTAAAGCATGGCCATGTTTTGCTGTGGATTAGTGTAGCCGGCAACGGCAGATTTGTATAACGCGCCGTGCGGCGCAATCCTCAAAGGAGAAAACCGGCAGTCCGGCATATGGGAGTGGCCCTGGTAGTTGCGGCGGAGACATCGTAACGCTCTATTCTCTCAGTTTTTACGAACGGACTCGGGCAGTGGCATTGCGTCCGCGGCAAGATCGCCCAGGCAATACTGAATGCCCGCCAGATAGTGCGCCAGAACCGGCGCGTTCCAGAATATGTGCGGATTGTGTCCCAGGGAGCAGTAGAAAACCCGCCCCCTGTGCCAGACGCGAATCCAGCTTATCGGGAAATCGCGGTCGGCGGCCCGTTCGGGCAGAAAACGCCGCGCGGGATTCATGTCCGTGCGCTCGGTGTCGATGCTGAGCAGAATCCGCAGCTTCTGCCGCGAGTAAGGGTGCTGAAACTGGAACACCTCGTCGCTTATCTGGAAACTCCGGCCATTGAAAGGCGCCGTCAGCGGGTGCGAGGGATCCTCGACCCTGATGGTTATCGTCTCGTGCGGTTTCCACGGGTGCCCGCCGTTTTCATATGCGCCGAGCATCTCTCCGAACTCGGGCCACTGGTCGTATCTGGGCCACTGCACGAACGTCGCCGCCGCCGCATGGATGCCGACCAGGCCTTTTCCACCGGCCACGAACTCCAGCAACGCCTTGCGACGGTCGGCGTCCTCGAACAGCACTCCGGCTGTATTGTTGAAGCACACGGCATCGAACTGGCGCAGTTTGTCCGGCCGGAACATGTCCATATCGTTGCTGAAAACGGCCTCGTAGGCGCCGGTGCGCCGGCCCATGAGGTCTATGGCGAGATTGCCATAGGGGATGGATTCGTGGCCTCTGACCGGTTTTCCATCGCGCACGTGGAGGCTGACGACCAGAAGTCTCCTCGGGGCAACGGGTTTGGCGAAAGCCTTCGCAGGCACGGCTTGTTCCATGAGCGCGCGCCGCTCGGGCGGGATTTCCTGCGCCCGCGCACACCAGGCGGGAATCGTCACGAAACCGATGAGAAGCAGCACATTGTACGCGTTACTCAAGACAACCTCCCGCGCAAAGGCGGTCCGGCATCCGCACATCCGCACCGCGACGCTGCGGACATCATAGTCCGCCTGCGGCCGGGGGCTACCTGCACATATGACGGCTGCGGCGTGCAGTGCGGGGCCGCGCTGAGGCGGCGCGCGTGGTCATCGGGCCTGGAACCATCTGCCCTCGAGCGGTTGAGCAAGGCGACCGACACGGCGCGGATAATGCTTTTTCTGCGCCTGCCTGCGCGGTATAAGAACGCTGTCAATTCCTTTCAGGAGCGACCTGTCATGCAGGAGACACTCTCGCGGCGGGACATGTTGCGCGGAGCGGCGGCGACTGCGGCGGCATTAGCCGGCTGGCGCGGTTTCATCGCCGGCGCCGACGATGCCGACGCCATCCGGAAAACGCCGTCCTACAACCCCGAAATGGAATACCGCAGACTCGGGAAGACGGGTTTGTGGGTGTCGGCGGTGTGTCTCGGCGGGCACTGGAAGCGCATCAACAAGATCATCAAAGGCCGCAAGGAGAATGCGGGCTATCTGCCCATAACCGGCGAGGATCAGCCGGCTTTCGAGAAGAACCGCTACGACGTTATAAGCCGCTGCATCGAGGTGGGGATCAACCTGGTCGATGCGTGCTCCGGGGCCGAAATCATGGTGTATTCCAGGGCCCTGAAGGGCAGGCGCGACAAGATGTACATGGCGTGGTCGTGGTACGAAAAGGAGTCGCGGTTTCCGGAATGGCGGACGGCGGCGAAACTGCTTCAGGGGCTTGACGAAGGCATGAAGGAGGCAGGCGTAGATCACGTTGACCTGTGGCGGATAAGCGCGCTGATGGACGGCAAACACACCGAAGGCGAAGTTCAGGAGCAGATAAAGGCGCTGGATATCGCCCGCAAACAGGGGAAGGTGCGTTTCACGGGGTTCTCATCGCATGCCCGCGAGTGGCTCAGGATGCTCTGCGAAAAGTATCCCGAGCAGGTGCAGTTCATATGCACGCCCTATACGGCCGATTCGAAGGTTCTGCCCAACGACAGCCTGTTCGATGCGGTCCGCAAGTGCGATGTGGGCGTGCTGGGCATCAAGCCCTTCGCCAGCAATTCGCTTTTCGCCGGCGACGGCTCGCCGGAACATCCCGAAGCCGAGGCCGACAATCGCCGGGCGCGCCTGGCCATACGCAACATACTGGCCAATCCCGCCATAACCGCGCCGATACCCGGTCTGATAAGCATCCAGCAGGTGGACAACATGGCTCTGGCGGTAAAGGAACGGCGCCAGCTTGACCTCAAGGAGCGCGCGGAACTGGACGAAGCCTGCCGGCAGATGTGGGCGCGGCTGCCCGCGGATTATGGGTGGTTGAAGGAGTGGCGTTTTGTCTGACCGCGCGCGGCGGGTACGGCCGTGTGGGCTTCCGGTTTTCGATGGCGGCGTAACCGGCAACGCTCACGGGCTTTTCACGGCATAAGCGGGCGTGCGCAATCGGGGTATGCGCTTTCAGCATCCGCACAGGCGGCGCGAGAGCCCCAGTTCGCTGGCGATGCGGTTGATGCGCGCTGCGAGGTCGTTGGTATAGCGGTTGCGTGCCTCGGGATCGAACAGTATGGCGCGATAGCGCGGCAGGAGTTCCGGCCGGTGGCGCCGCAGGAGGGTTGCCACCGATGGCCAGACGCGCGGGCGCGGATTGAGCGCGTCGGTCCAGATGCGATCGGCGCCGGCCTCGCCGGCAAGCGAAAGCAACCGGCGGATGCTCGCATCGTCGTCGCTGAAGCCCGGCAACAGCGGGCCGAGCATGACGGCGGTTCGGATGCCGGCAGCGCGGGCCTGGCGCAGCACGTCAAGGCGGCCGGCAATGGGCGCGGCGAACGGTTCCCACAATCGCGCCTGCTTCTCGTCGGGAGTGGTGATGGTGACGCCCAGCGAGACATCGCGGCCGGAGAGTATATCGAGATCGCGCAGCACCAGCCGGCTCTTGGTGAGAATATTGAGGCGGAATCCGGCATCGAGAAGGATGCCGCAGCAGCGGCGCGTCAGCCGATAGTGCTCCTCGACCGGTTGCCATCCGTCGCATGCCGAACAGATGAATACCGACCCCGGCGGCATGCGCCGCACCTCCCGCGCAAGCACCTCCGGGGCATTGATCTTCACGTCCACAAACGCGCCCCACGGCTCGCTGTGCGGATGAAAGCGCTGCATGAAGCGGGCGTAACAGTATGCGCAGGCGTGGCGGCAACCGGTGTAGCAGTTCAGCGAGTAGTCGTCTATGCTGCACCGGTTGAGAAGGCTGCGGCAGCATACCTCGCGCACGGTGGCGCCGCCGGTTTGTGCCGGCGGCGGCGGGGGAAAGAGGCTGTCGCAACCGGTGGACACGGGCGCTGCGTCGGAAGGCCGACCGCAGTATTCTATCGGGCGGCGTCCTGCCGGTCCGGCGGGGCGGTTGCAGGCCGGCACTCCGGCGGAAAGACGGCGTGAAATGGATACGCAGAATCTGCCCGACAACATTCTCACCACCAGGCTCAAGGCGCTGGTCAACTGGGCGCGGCGGTCGTCGCTTTGGCCGCTGCCGTTTGCCACGGCCTGCTGCGGGATAGAACTCATGGCCACGGCGTCGTCGCGCTATGACCTGGCACGATTCGGGGCCGAGGCCATGCGCTTCTCGCCGCGCCAGGCGGATCTGCTCATAGTGGCCGGGCGCGTGGCGATAAAGATGATGCCCGTGCTTCAGCACATCTATCAGCAGATGTGCGAACCGCGGTGGGTGATATCCATGGGGGCGTGCTGTTCGTCGGGGGGGGTATTCGATGCTTACGCCACCGTGCAGGGCATCGACCGCTTCATGCCCGTGGATGTGTACGTGCCGGGATGTCCGCCGCGTCCGGAAACGCTTCTCGAGGGCGTAATGGCCATCCAGCGCATGATCGACCGGCACGGACTGCCGTCGTCGCCGCGGCGCGCTCTGGGCATCACCATTGCCGCTCCGGCGCAGCGGACGGGCGCCGTTGATTTGACCATTTCGGCCGGGAATCGCGGCGGAACCGAGCGACAGACGTAGTTTTCAAGGCGGCCGGCGGGCGCTGGTGCAGTAAGCCAGCCGTCGGGCCGCGCGGGGCACTATACGCTGTATCGGCACTGCGGCAGCGTGTATAATCGCTCCATATAAGCCAACGGGCGCGGTGGTCTTGGTGCGCGCCGGAGCAGGACAGAACATGCCGTGCCGGCGCGTCCGGTGGCGGCGATGCCCTTGAGAGTTCATGCCGCTGAGGCAGAAGACAATCTCGCGCGAGGTGAGCCTGGAGGGGCCGGGTCTGTTTTCGTCCGAGAGCGCGAAGGTGACGTTTCAGCCGGCCGGACCCAACAGCGGAGTGGTTTTCGTGCGCGAGCAGGGGGAACACGTCGCCCGCATTCCCGCGCTGATAGAGAACATCGTCAAGTTGCCGCGGCATACCTGCCTGCGCAACGGCACGCTCAGGGTGGAGACGGTGGAACACTGTCTGGCGGCGGTGGCGGGGCTGGGCGTCACCAACGTGGTGGTGCGGGTGAGCGGCGGCAGCACCGGCGAACTGCCGGCGGTGGACGGTTCGTCGCGGCCTTTTGTCGAGGCGCTCAGCGCGGCCGGGCTGGTGGAGCAGGACGAGCCGCTTGCGCCGCTGCTCGTGCGCAAGCCGGTGCAGGTGGGTTCCGGCGCGGCGACGATCGCCGCTCTGCCGGGACCGGATGATCATCTGGAGATCATCTACGACTTCGAGGCGCCGACGGTTGGCCGGCAGGTTTTCGCGTTCCATCTGGGCCAGGACGATTTCCCCGCGCAGGTGGCGCCGGCGCGTACTTTTGTGTTCGAGGACGAAGCCCGGCAGCTTCAGGCCGCCGGCATAGGAACTCATCTGACGGCGCGCGACCTGCTGGTGATAAGCAGCCGCGGGCCCATCGATAACGAGTACCGCTTCAGCGACGAATGCGCGCGGCATAAGGTGCTGGACATCATCGGCGATCTGTCGCTGGCGGGCAGGCCGATTTTCGGCCGGATTGTGGCGTGCCGCTCGGGACACGAACTCAATTACGCTCTGGTGAAGAGGCTGCTGGAACAGGACGAGGCCGCCGAACGCGAATCGCTGCTTACGCGTGCGGCGGCGCTGGACAGCCGGCGCATACAGCGCGTGCTGCCGCATCGCTATCCGATGCTGCTGGTGGACCGGGTGCTGTCGATAGAGGGGGACCGGCGTGCGGTGGGCATCAAGAACGTCACATTCAACGACGTGTTTCTCCAGGGCCACTACCCGGGCACGCCGATTTTCCCCGGGGTGCTGATAGTGGAGGCCATGGCGCAACTCGGCGGCATTCTGCTGAGCACCAGGCTTGAGCACACGGGCAAGCTGGCGATGATGATGAGCATGGACAGGGTGAAGATGCGGCACCCGGTTGTGCCGGGAGATCAGCTTCTGCTGGAAGCAGTCACGGTGCGGGTGAAAAGCCGCACCGGCCATGTCCGCTGCCGGGCTTTCGTCGGCGATAAACTGGCTGCCGAGGCGGACATCAAATTCATGCTGGTGGACGCCGAGCCGGCGTGACGGTCGGACTCTTTCCGGCAGAGGACAGGAGGGAAAGAATGGAAGGAACCAGGCGCGTTTTATGAGTATTTCGCCACATGCGGTTGTGGATCCGCGGGCGCAGATAGCGCCCGACGCGGAGATCGGCCCGTTCTGTGTGATAGGTCCGGATGTGGTCATCGGGCCGCGCTGCCGGCTGATCAACAGCGTTACCGTCATGGGCCGGACCATCATCGGCAGCGGGAACGTGATATATCCCCACGCGGTTCTCGGTGCTGCCCCGCAGGATCGCAAATACCGCGGCGAGCCCACGGAACTGCACATAGGCGACAACAACCAGATCCGCGAGGCCGTGACCATTCACTGCGGCACGGCCAAGGGAGGCGGCGTTACGCGCATCGGCAGCGGCAATCTGCTGATGGTCAACTGCCATGTGGGGCACGACGCGCAGATAGGGTCGAACTGCACCGTGGCCAACAACGTCATGATCGCCGGGCATGTGGTGGTGGGCGATTATGTGGTCATGTCCGGCGCGGTCGGCATACATCATTTCGTGACGGTGGGAGACTATGCCTTTCTGGGCGGAGCATCGCGCATTCATCATGATGTGCCTCCGTACGTGATAGTTGACGGGGCCGATGTCATACGGGGCGTGAACGTCGTAGGTCTGAGGCGCGCGGGTTTTGCCGAATCGGACATAGAAATCCTGGAAGAGGTATGCCGCCGGCTGTTCGGGCGCGAAAAGCCCTTCGCGCAGGCGCTGACGGAGGTGGAAACCGAGAACGGCCACAACCAGCACGTGCAGCGGCTCATTGCCTTCATGCGCCGCCGCGATCAGGGCGTTCACGGGCGCTATCTCGAAAGCCTGCGGCAGAGGTGAAATAGCGCGCAGCGGGCCGGGAACCGCCGCGCCGGGAGCGTGGCGGCAAAGGCGGCAAATTCACGGTTACCTTCACAGCGGAGATCCATACATGAGCGCTACGGACAGGCTTTGCGTCGCGGTTATCGGCTGCGGACGCATGGGGCGTCTGCACGCCCGCGCGTATCATCAGACCCCCGGCGTCGTTCTGGCGGGAGTCTATGACATAAACCGCCCGGCGGCCGAGGCCGTGGCCGGACAGTACGGCTGCCGCGCCTTTGCCAGCCTGGAGGAAGCGGCCGCGGCCGTGTCGGCGGCCACCATCGCCGTGCCCACCGAAGCGCATCTGGCGGCGGCGAGGCCTTTTCTTCAGCGCGGAGTGGCGTGTCTGATCGAAAAACCGCTGGCGGCCGATGCGGTGCAGGCGCGGCAGATAGTGGATCTGGCCCGTTCGTCCGGGGCGCTTGTGCAGGTGGGACACATCGAGCGCTTCAACCCCGTGGTGCGGGCCATCGAGCGTCTTCAGATGGAGCCGCGGTTCATCGAAGTCATCCGCGTAAGCCCCCTCACCTTCCGGAGCATCGACGTGGGCGTCGTGCTGGACATGATGATCCACGACATAGACATAGTGCTGCGGCTGGCGCGCTCGCCGCTGACGCGGGTGGAGGCCTTCGGGGCCAGCGTCATCGGCAGGGTGGAAGATGTGTGCAACGCCCGTCTGTGCTTCGCCAACGGATGCGTCGCCAATCTGACCGCGTCGCGGCTGGCGATGAAGGTGGAGCGCAAACTGCGCGCCATGAGCCGCAACGTGTATGTCACCATCGACTACCAGAAGCGCCAGGGCTACGCGGTGCATCGCAGCGGCAACCTCGCCGCCATCCGCGAAGCCGCGGAAAAAGTGCGGCGCGGCGAGATTGACGACGTGACGCAGCTGAATTACGCGGAACTGGTGAAGGTGGAAGAACTGGCCATCGACGATACCGAACCGCTCCGCGCCGAGGTGGAAGCGTTCGTCGAGGCGGTACGCCGCGGAGCCCAGCCGGCCGTGCCGGCCGAGGACGGGCTGGCGGCCGTCGAAGTGGCCCGCAGAATAGTGGAGGCCATCGGCCCGGACATGGACCTCGGCGAACAGTGAAGAACCCCTGCCGGTCCGCGGCCGGTCATCGGCCTTCGCCGGCCACGGCATAGTACTTCTGCATGGCCATTTCCACGGCTGTTTCGAGGTTCTTCTCCTCTATGCGCCAGATGCCCAGTTCCATGAGTTTGCGCTGTTCCTTCTGGCGCAACTGCTGGCGCTGTTCGGTTTCCAGTCGGCGGCGGATCAGCTGCTGGACCTGCGGATCCTCGAACTCGCGCACGCGCCCGGGGCGTTTCTCCTCGAGTTTGCCGATGTCGAAACCGTTGCCGTCCTCGATGACTTCGGTTATCTGCCCGGGCTCGAGTTCGAACAGCGCCTTCTCCAGTTTTTCCGCGCGGAGCGATCCCTTCAGGTACCACGCGGGCACCTTGGGCGCCACCGCGGGCATTGTCGCCGGCGCCGGCTGATCGGGCGGGGTCAGAATATCGGGTTCGCCGGCCGGCGGCTCCGGCGCGGCGGGTTTATCCTCGACGAGCTCCATGTATCCGCGGTTCTTCGCCCAGAGCCGGTTATCGTTGTACGCGCTGGCCAGTTCGCCGAAATCCTCCCCGCGGAGCGCCTTCTCGCGCACTTCCCTCGCTCGCGCCAGCGCTTTTTCGCGGTCGCCGCGGGCTTCGATGCGGATTCTGCGGAACCTTATGGCCGGTTTCTCGACGAACAGTTCGTCGCGATAGCGGTCGTAGAAACGGCGCATATCGTCGGCCGACACCTGCACCCGCGGCCAGATGTGCCGCTGGTAGTGGATGAGCACCATGTACAGGCGGTACTGCTCCATCACCTTTTCGTCGAAATCCACGCCCTGGCTGCCGTCCGGAGGATTCAACCAGCGCTGCCTGGCGACCGCCAGCGATCCGCCCGCTTTGGTTATCTCGCGCTGGCGCCAGATGAAGGTCAGATGCGCCGCCATGTCTCTCTCTTCGTCGCTGTTGCTGCGCTGGGCGGCGGCGAATTCCAGTTCGTCGCGTATCAGTTCCTCGACCTGTTTGCGGATGACGCTCGCCGCATGTTTGCGGAACTGCTGCGGGTCCAGCCGCCTGGCCTGCGCGCGCAGATCGGCATCGAGCCGGGCAAGCACCTTGTCGGCGTATATGGGCTGGCCGTTCACCTCGGCCAGGACGGTTCCCACGATCATGTACGTGCCCAGCGAAGCCCCGCGTGCGGGTCTGGTGGCGGGCGCCGGCGCGATCTGGTGTGCGGCTCCGGCTGCGGGGGCGGGGGCAGCCGGCCCGCCCGCGGGCGCCGTCGTTACCCGCACCGAGAGCGGTCGGGTCGCCGACGCTTCCGGCGAAGCGCCCTTGAGAAACTCCCTGTGATCGAGGGTCGCGGCCGGCTTCGTAACGCGCATGCACGATGAAACGGGCGGCAGCAGCACGGCCAGCAAAAGGAGAGATGCCGATCTCATGGGCGACTCCTTGCCCGGCGTGGCGCCGGGGGTGCTGGACCACCGCGACGGCCCGCAGGACAGTACGATTTACAGCGGGAATCTAACCGTCGCCGGCAGAGCAGACAAGGGAGCACGTGCCCGTGCGTGGCGGCAGGCGATGCTGGCGGCGAAGCACGCGACGTCTATAATCCACGGAATCGCCATCGAGGAGCAGGCGTGTCGGAGCGATATTTCCATAAGACACTTTCCAACGGAATGGTCATCCTCGCCGAGCGCATGCCCGGCGTGCAGTCGGCGGCCATGACGCTGCTTGTGCCGGCGGGCGTGGAGCGCGAGCCCGAAGGGTCGCTGGGGGTGTGCGCGGTTCTGGCGGACCTGGTGTTGCGCGGTGCGGGCAGCCGCGACAGCCGCCAGTTGACGGAGCATCTGGACTACCTCGGACTGCGGAGATCCAGTTCTCCGGCGGTGTATTACACGGGTTACTCGGCGGTGGGAGTCGCCCCCAGAGTAATCGAGGCACTGGCGACCTACGCGGACATCGTCCGCCGCGCGCATCTGCCTGCCGACGGCTTCGCGGCGGCGCGGGATCTGGTATTGCAGGAGCTGGCCGGCATCGACGACGAACCGCGCCAGAAGCTGCTCATCAAGGCGCGCGAGATACATTTTCCCCGGCCGCTGGGGCGCAATACACTGGGCCGGCGCGAAGACCTCCAGCGCATGACGCTGGAGATGTGCCGCGAGCATTATGCGGCGCATTATCAGGCGCACGGAGCCGTCATCTCGGTGGCGGGCAATATCGATTTCGCACAGGTGGCGGACCTCATCGAGGCGCATTTCGGCGACTGGCAGGGCCGTCCGCAACCGCCGCTCGAACTGTGTCCGCCCGCCACGCGCCGCCATCACGAGTACCACAAGAGCGAGCAGACGCACATAGCCGTGGCCTGTCCGAGCATCCGCGAGACGCATCCGGACTACTATGCCATGCGTCTGGCCGTGGAAGCCCTCGGGGGCGGCATGAGCGGCCGGTTGTTCACCGAGGTCAGGGAAAAACGCGCTCTGGCCTATGCGGTATCTGCCGGATACGCCAGCCTGAAAGAGGTTGCCGGCATATACGTATATGCCGGCACCACCAGCGAGCGTGCGCAGGCCACGCTGGATACGCTTCTGGACGAGCTGGACCGTCTGAGCCGCGGCATAGCGGCCGACGAACTGGAACGGGCGCGGGTGGGATTGAAAGCGGCTGTAATAATGCAGGGGGAGAGCAGCAGCGCGCGGAGCGCGGCCATGGCATACGACTGGATATTCCACGGCCGCATACGCACATTGGAGGAGATTGCCCGGTCGCTGGACGCCGTGACGCTGGAGCAGGTCAACTCGTTCCTGGAGCGTTATCCGCTCGTCGATCCGACCATCGTAACGCTGGGGCCGGCGGAGCTGCGCACGCCGTGAGGTGCGCCGCGCGGCGCCGGCGATGACGTGAGGGATCGCGATGTCGGCAAACACGGAAGATAACGATGCGGGTTCCCGGGAAACGCGGCCGCGCTATGGACCGCGTCCTCTGCGGTGGCTGTCGCCGACCGGAGAACTGCGCGGACTGGACATAGAACACCCCCGCCCCGCGCCGGCGCGCCAGCCCGGGCTGCCGGCATGGAAACGGCTCCTCGAGCGCATGCGCCGCGCGTGCCAGGGCGGCATCGTCGGGCGGTCGTGGCCGGCCGAGCGCCAGATCGTATATATCGTTGACGTCCCGTGCAGCCTGGAGGACCGTTCGCTGGTGGTGCGTCTGGGCTGCCGCGAGCAGCGTGCCGACGGGCAGTGGGGGCGTCCGCGCACGCGCGGCGTTGTCCCGCCGCCGGTGGCGGAGCTGGCCGACGGGGAGGATCAGGACCTGCTGGCGGCTCTGTACAGCGCGGCGGAGGCGATCGGCCCGGCGACGCGGCAGGGCGCGGGCTATCGGATTCCGGCGCCGCTGCGCCGCCGGCTGCTCGAGCGGATGTGCCGCACCGGCCGGGCGCTGGTGATGCATGATGCCGCGGATGACGATTATGCGCCGCTGGCATGGGACGCCGGCGGCACGTGGCAGTTCGTCATCGTCGGCCAGTACGACGGCGCTTCGCAGGTTTTCGTTCTGGACGGGGTGCTGCGCCGCGCTGGCCAGAGCGTGCCGGTGCGCTCGGCGGCGCTGGCGATGGAGGGGGGCGTGGTGATTTTCGGCACGCTGGCGGCAGCGCTGGATGACGGCGGAGCACCGCGATGGCTGGAGGTGTTCCGCGAGCAGAAGCCGCTGTGCGTGCCCGAGGCGCAGGCCGGACAGTTCCTGCGCGAGCTGGCCGCCGTGGGGCCGGTGCCGCCGATGGAACTGCCCGTGCAACTGGGCGTGGGCACGGTGCACGTTGCGCCGGTGCCGGTGCTGCGCATCAGGGCGGCGCGCGAGGACGAGCGGCGGCCCGACCGGCTGCGGGGGCGGCTGTCGTTCGATTACGACGACGCGGAGATCGCGCCCGATGCGGGCGACGTGCCTGCGGTGTTCGACATCGCCCGCCGCCGGATCGTGGTGAGGAATCTTCCGGCCGAGCGCGACGCGGCGGAACTGCTTCTGAGGACGGGGCTCCGCGAAGCGCCGGCGCCGCCCGGCACGGGGCGCGAATACTGGTTCCATCAGCGGCATCTTGTGCGCGTCGTCCGCCGGCTGGTCGCCGCCGGCTGGCGCGTGGAGGCCCTCGGGAAACTTTACCGGGCGGCCGGACAGAGCAGGTTCGCCGTCTCGTCGGGGATGGATTTCTTCGAATTGCGCGCGGCGGTGGACTTCGAATCGCAGAGCGTGGATCTGCCGGCGGTCGTCGCGGCGGCCCGGCGCGGCGAACCGTTCGTGCCGCTCGGCGACGGCAGCATGGGCGTCGTGCCCGAGGACTTTCTGCGGCGCTGCGAACTGGCCGCTGCCACCGGCAGGGCGGCGGGCGACGCCCTGCGCTTCTCGTCGCGGCAGTTGTGTCTGCTGGAGGCCATCGTCGCGTCCTCGGCCGCTACCGCGTGGGACCAGACGGCCGCCAGCGCCAGAGAAAGGCTTGCCACTATCGCTCCGCCGGCGCCCCAGCCGGCGCCGCCGACGTTCGCGGGCACGCTGCGGCCGTATCAGTGCGAGGGCATGGGGTGGATGGAGTTCCTGCGGAAGATGGGCTTCGGCGGGTGCCTGGCCGACGACATGGGACTGGGCAAGACGGTGCAGGTGCTGGCGCTGCTGGAGTCGCGCCGGCTGTTGCGCCTGTCGGGAGAGCCGCTGCCGCCGTCGCTGGTGGTGGTGCCCAGTTCGCTGGTGTTCAACTGGATTGCGGAAGCGGCGCGGTTTACCCCGCAACTGCGCATGCTGGAACACACCGGCACCGATCGCGCGCGCGGTCCGGAGGATTTCGAGGGATGGGACGCGGTGGTCACGACCTACGGCATCGTCCGCCGCGATATCCCCATGCTGCGCACGATGGAGTTCGATTACATCGTTCTCGACGAAGCGCACGCCATCAAAAACCCCGCCAGCGATTCAGCGCGCGCCGTGAGGCTGCTCCGCGGGCGGCACCGTCTGGCGCTGACCGGCACGCCCGTGCAGAACAACCTCGGCGACCTGTGGAGCATATTCGAGTTTCTCAATCCCGGCATGCTGGGAAGCGCATCTTTCCTGGCCGGCGGCGCCGCGGCGCTGCGCAGTGCCGATGCGGAAGCCCGGGCTGTACTTGCGCGCGCACTGCGGCCGTTCATACTGCGCCGCACCAAGCAGCAGGTGGCTTCCGAACTGCCGGCGCGGCTTCAGCAGACGCTGTGGTGCGAACTGGAAAACGAGCAGCGGCGGCTGTACGACGAGCTGCGCGACTACTATCGCCGGTCGCTGCTGGCACGCGTTCACAACGAGGGCGTGCAGGCATGCCGCTTCCAGGTGCTCGAAGCGCTGCTGCGCCTGCGCCAGGCCGCCATTCATCCCGGGCTGGTCGACCCGGCACTGGTCAGCGCTCCCAGCGCCAAACTCGATACGCTCCTGTCGCGCATCGACGAGGTTCTGGCGGAAGGGCACAAAGCGCTGGTCTTCTCCCAGTTCGTCAGCATGCTGTCCATCGTCAGGTCCAGCCTCGAGGCCAGAAACATCAGTTACGAGTACCTCGACGGCAAAACGCGCGACCGCGCTGCGCGCGTGCAGCGGTTTCAGACTGACCCGTCGTGCAGGCTGTTTCTCATAAGCCTCAAGGCGGGCGGGCTGGGGCTGAACCTTACCGCGGCCGACCACGTGTTCCTGCTGGATCCGTGGTGGAACCCGGCCATCGAGGACCAGGCCATCGACCGCGCTCACCGCATCGGACAGACGCGCGTCGTCCATGCCTGCCGGCTCATCAGCCGCGGTACGGTGGAGGAAAAGGTCATCGCGCTTCAGGAAAGCAAGCGGCAACTGGCCGATGCCATCATCACGGCCGACAACAGCCTCCTGCGCATGCTGGGGCGCGACGAACTGGAAATGCTGCTTTCGTGAACCGGCGGCCGCCGCTCCGCCGGCAGTCCCGCCCGCAACTGACGGGGCTGCCGTCGCCCGGCATACGCCTCGAAGCAGCGTTGCGGATGAAAGAACATGACGGAACACCCCGCGCAAACGGTGGCACAAACGGCAACTCCGCAGAGTCCGCCCGAGCCTCCCCTCAGGCCGACGAAGTGGCTGTGGCTGTGGCTGTGGCTTGCGCTGGCGGCGTGCAAGATGGCGCATGTATCCCCGCCGCCGGCCCTGAACATAGGCGAACTGCGGCGCTGGGCGGTGGATGCCGCGGTGGTTGTTCATGCGGACCTGGCCTGGGCCATGTCGCTGGGACTGGCGGGGAAGTTTCTGATATGCGTCTGCGCCCGGCGCCGGCTGCTGCCGCGGGCGCTGTGGGTGCTCATGCTTGTCATCGGCGCCGTCAGCGTGGCTTACGGCGTTTTCAGCGTGCGCTTTTTCCAGTACCAGCGCACTCCGCTGACCCTGCCGCTGCTGTATATGGCCGGCGACGCCCGGAACATGTGGTCGTCGGTGGCGGTGTTCGCGACGCCGCTGTGGGTGACGCTGCTGCTGGGAGCGCCGGCTGCGTATGCGGCGCTGGTGCTGCTGTGCAGTTCGCGCCGATGGGGCACGGCCGCGACGGTGCGGTTTCTGAAGGGCATCGTCTGGCTGGCGGCGGCGGTGCTGGGCGCATGCGCCGTGTGGCTTGCGGTCGATGCGGGCATGCCGCGCGTGCGGGAATACCTGGTCGGCGCCTGGAGGGAATACGCGGCGGCCTTCCGGGGAGCGCCGGAGGTTCCCGCGGCGGTGCATCTGGCAGTCGTCGCCACAACGGCCGTGGCGCTGGCGTGCGGCGTGTACTGGGTCACGTCAGGAACGCTTCTTTCGCGGCGCGGTCTGATCCGGATACTTCAGGCCGTCGGCATCGCGGCCGCCATCGTGTACATCATAATCGCCCGGGCCGAGGCTTCCGGACGTTGGGCCGCACGCCATGACGATCGTCTGATGGCCGCCAGCCCGCACGTGTGGTTTCTCAGGTCGTGTTCGTCCGGACTGCTGGCGGCGCCGCCGGTGCTGCTGCCGCGGGAGTTTCCCGTGGAGTATCTGGACGATTTCCGCACCGTGGCCCAGCGCCCGCGCCGCGCTGTCGCATCTGCCACACGTCCGGCAGGTGCGCCTGTGAACGTGATCGTGATCGTCGGCGAATCCCTGGGCGCGCGGTACATGAGCATCTATGGCGGGCGCTGGCCCACCACCCCGAATCTCGAGGCGGAGACCTCCTGCGCCATGGTCTTCACCAGTTACTACGCCCATATCACCAACACGCCCAACGCGCTGGTTGCCATGCTGCTGTCGGTCTATCCATATCCGCTGTCGTGGCGGCACATCACGCGCGAGAAGCCGGACATTCCCGGCACCACCCTGGCGCAGATACTGCGCGGCCGGGGCTACCGCACGGCGTTCATCGCCGCCGGCGACAACGAGTTCGAGAACCAGGGCGCGTTTCTGCGGCATGACCGCGGGTTTGACACGATATGGGATTACCGCGATGCGGGCGTGCCCCCGCCGGATCAGTGGGTGTTTTCATGGGGCGTGGAGGACAGATATCTCATCGACATGATCGTGCGGTGGATAGAACTCGACCGCAGCAGACCGTTCTTCATCTTCTCCTGGTCGCAGGGCACGCATCATCCCTATTACGCCGGCCCCGGGCACAAGGAGATCGATTTTCTCAGGGACGACCGTTCGCATGGCGCCATGTCGTGGGACCTGAACAACTATCTCAACGCCATGCATGAGCTGGACCGGCAGGTCGAACGACTGTTTCAATGGCTGCGGCAATCCGGTCTGGCCGACAATACCATCGTGGTCGTGACGGGCGACCACGGCGAAGCCTTTGGCGTTCCGCATCCTCACTACGGGCACAGTTATCAGATCTACCAGGAAGACGTGCGCGTGCCGCTGATACTGTGGAATCCCAGGCTTTTCGCCGGCGCAAAGCGCAACGACACCGTGGGGGCACAGGTTGACCTCATGCCCACGCTGGCCGACCTTCTGGGCGTTCCGCCGGCGCCATCGTGGCAGGGGTGGAGCCTGTTCGACCCCGCCAGACCTCCGCGCGCCTATTTTTACGGCGTTCGCGATGATTATCTGCTGGGGCTGCGGGAAGGGCCGTGGAAGTATATCTTCAATGCCACGACCGGCCGGCAACGGCTGTTCAACCTCGAGGACGATCCCGACGAACAGCGCGACGTGTCCGCGGCCCGTGGCGATATGACGAAAGTCTTCCGGCAGCGTCTGGCGGCGTGGGTGGCATATCAGCGCACCGTGACGGGCGGCATCGCCGGCTCGAAATGACCTTGGCGGCTCGTCGGTGCGGTTGCCGTTTGCCCCCGGCCGCGCAGGCGCCGAAGAAATACGTTGCCGGATATTCCAGCTGCTGCCCCCGTCAGCCCGTCGCGCCGCGGGCTGCCGCCCCGTGAGCAAAGCGGTGCGCCGCGCGCTCGGCCCACTGGCGGAAGCGCTGGATGTCCTCCGGCTCGTTCTGCGGGGGCGCAGCGCACGCCAGGAAATCTGCAAACGACCATAGCTCTATGCCATAACGCGCTATTGCCGACCGCACTTCTTCGCTGCACAGCGTCCGCACCTCGATGGCCCGGTAGCGCAGGTCGTAGCCGGCGACTGTCTCCCCGCCCAGCCCCGGGTGGCATGCCATCTCGGTAACCCCCGGCGGCAGATTGGCCAGTATCTCCACCATCGCCTCCACGCCTATGCGCCCCGCGGCATCGGAGCCGTCGGCCGCTGCGCCGAAGAACAGGCCGCAGTAGTGTATGCCCGTGCCCGACTGCCGCAGCGGTACGCCCAGACGCCCGGCCAGTCGCCTTACGATTTCATCTCCGGGAGGACGACGATGAAAATGCTGGTGGGAATCGATGTGGGTCGGGTTCCGGCCCAGGAGGCGCCGGAAAATCTCCAGCTGCCTGTTCACCTCTTTTTCGATGGACGCGGCGTCATTCCAGTCGGCATAGTGGTACAGCAGCTCCCAGCGATCGTCCGCGAATGTCCACTGTCCGATGTCCAGATGCAGCCCCACGCTCAGTCGGGGATTGGCTATCGCCAGAGCCGCTGCTTCTTCCGCCGCCGCTCCGCGCGCCATCAGGCTGGCGCTGGTTACCACGCCGCAGCAGTGAGCGCGGATGATGCCGCGATTCACTCCCGGACACAGGCCGAAATCGTCGGCGTTTATGATCAGAAAGCGGCGACGTTGCATCGTTGTTGCGTGTTGTTCTATGTCGGCTGGCGGGCGTACTGGGTTGCCCCGGGTGCCGGCAGCAGCACGCCTGCGCGGCGCGACGTTTCCGCAGCGCGGACCTCGTCGATCGAGATGTTATCCAGCCGCGCATGATGCCCGCTGCGCCACAACAGCCGCGTCACCGCCCGCAAACACCGTTTCTGGCTCACCAGCACGCGCCATACGATGCCCACCAGCGCGGCGATTCCGGCGGCCGCCAGCGGCATTCTGCCGGCAGCGAGGGCCGCCGTCGTCCAGATTCCGGCGGCGGCGACGGCCAGACCCGTGAAGGTCGTGAACGCCAGTTCGCAGCGCGCTCTGGTAAATCTTCTGGGCCAGCCGAGTTCTTCCGTGGCGGTGTGAACCCTTATCCGGTGCCAGAGGTCGCCGCTCGCCAGCGCGTCGTGCGTGGCCCATTCCGATGAAAAATCTATCTCGAACCCGGTGCGCGCCGCTTCCTGCTGAAGCGATGCGAGCAGTTCCTCGCGCCCGCGCGCCTCGGTGCTGCTCCAGTACATGTCCCAGCGCCGCATGCCCGCCTTGCGTATATGAGATTCCGACATGCGGTTGTCGGCCGGAACATGCGGCAATGTCTTGCATGCCAGCCTCCGCCGGTAGCGGTGCCATGACCGCACCACCGGCTGCGCCAGATGAAGCGCGAACACCAGCGGCCGGCACCACCACGGCGCACCGGCCGGCAGCGGCGCGGCGCGGCTCGACTGCACGGCGACGGCGATGGAACAGGCCCACATCGCCGCGCAGATGATTGCTGCCGGCGGCCAGATAAGCGCCATGGCCAGCGCATACAGCGCTGCCGCATGCCATTCCAGAAGAACAGGCACGGCCCGCAGACCCATCTCGTTGCTGCGGTAGATCATCTGGAACAGCCCCTGTCCGAAGCGTCCGTAATGCACGCGCGGCGCGCACGCCGCGGAATACACAGCGCCTTCCCCGTAGATGATCCCGTGCCACCGGGCGCAGCCCAGCGAGTTGAAGCGGTGCGGGTGCTTCTCGTGCAGCAGCGCTTCGGCGCGCCCGTAGCCGGCCTGCTGACGCAGATACGCGCGCACGGTGCGCCGGCGCTTGTGCCAGACCAGCGCCGCCGGGCTGTAGCAGATCTTCATCCCGGCATCCAGGAACCGCCAGCATATATCCACGTCGTCGCCGGCTACGCGGAAGCGCGGGTCGAATCCGCCCACGGCCGCAAGCCTGTCCCTGCGGAAGGCCATGTTGCAGCCCGGCACGTGCTCGGCGCGGCGGTCGTCGAGCATGACATGGCTGGGGCCCCCCGGGCTGGCCGCCACGCACTGCGCCGTCCATCCGTCGCCGGGCGGCGGTATGTTGGGCCCGCCCGCCGCGTCGGCCTGCTCGTCCAGCATCGTCTGCACGAGGTACATCAGCCAGTCCTCGTCGGCGATGCAGTCGGAATCCGTGTACGCCACTATCTGCCCGGTCGCCGCCGCCGCTCCCACGTTGCGGGCCACGCTGAGTCCCTGATTGGTCTGGTGGATGTATCTGACCTGCGGGAACTGCCGTGCTATCTGGCGCGTGTCGTCGGTGGAGCCGTCATCCACCAGTATCACTTCGTAGTCGGGATAGCGCAGACGCACCAGCGAGTCCAGACATTCGCGCAGAGTCGAGCCGCCGTTATATGAACATACCACCACCGACACGCGCGGCAGCGCCGTATCCTCGCCAAACGGCGTGTGCTGCCATACCCGGCGCAGGGCCGCCGCGGCGGGGCGCTCCTCGCGCTGACGCGTGGTGATGCCGAAGGCCCAGTCCTCGATATACGCGCCGCCGGTAAACCATTCGTCGGTGTACGAGAACACGAAGGAGCCCGCCAGTCCATGGCGGAACACGGTGTGCACGTGCTGGGCGACCAGCTCCGCCTGCCTCTGTTCGCCGTTGCGTATCGCATCCGCGCCGAATTCGCCCAGTATCAGCGGCACCGGCCCCACCAGGTGCTGAAGGCGGTCGAGATATGCTCCCAGCCTCTGCGCATCGTGCAGATAGACGTTGAAGCAGGCGAAATCCAGCCTCCGCGGACACAGAAACTCCGTGGACGGATAGTTGGCGTAGGTTGCCAGGCACTGCGGCGATTCCTCTTTTACAATCTCGATCAGCTCGTCCAGAAACGCCGCCACGCGCTGTGCCCCGTAGTAGCGCACGATATCCTTGGGCACCTCGTTGCAGACGCTGATGCCCAGCGTCGCCGGATGCGACCCCAGCAGCCGCGCCGCCCGGCGCACGCGCTGCCGCGCATCCTCGCGCGCATACCAGTCCTCGAAGAAACAGCGGTGCTTCTGCCACGGCACGTCTATCAGAACGCGCAGACCGGCTTTGAGAGCCTCATCCAGAAGCCACGGCGGCGGCACGTGATACAGCCGGACGGCGTTGGCTCCCATGTCGCGCATGCGCGCAAAATCGCCCAGCAGCACACGCCGCGGCGGCAGAAAGTCGCCGTTGTCATCAGGAGCAAACGGACCGTACGTCAGGCCCCGCACGTACCATTTCCGACCTTCCAGCCGGAAGAACTTGCCGTGCACCTGTACGCGCGCCGTGGAGCCCGGCTGAACAACCGGATCTATCGACTTCGAGCGATGGTACGGCGCAGACACCGGCCGCGATCGTCGCTCGCTCAAAACAACCTGAACTGACATAGGCTGCTGCCATTTCGTCAAGCGGAAAAACGCCCGCCGCATCCGTGCGACTTGACGCCGCCTGCATGCGGCGATTCGGGATACGCACATAACCGGCACCAGCGCCGGCTGGTTGACGTTCCCCGTGTAAATCGCTCTATCGGGGCGAAAGGCCCTCCTTGGCGGCGCGTCTCCGCGCGTTCATCTTACCACAAACAGCGCGTTTTGTTGTTGTTGCGCTAATGTGGCGCTCGGAACAGCCCTCTTCCGGCAGGATTTGCACAACCCGGGCAACCATGCGGCAGCGTCTGCGCGGTTGCTGTGATTGCTGCTAACCTCTTGTCATGCAAGGATTTGCGTCTGCAATGCTCCGTTGCTCTACCGCTTCCGCCACGTGAAGTCCAGTCCGATGAAGGTTATGCTGAGTTTCATGGTGGACGCACCTTGCCCCAAGCCTGGCCGGGCCGGCACGCTGGCCACAGCGTCGCGGCTGCTGCGCCGATGCAGTCGCGGCGAAACCTGGCCGGTTGTCGCCGGGCTGATGCTGCTGCTGGGAGGGTCGCTGGTATCGCTGCTTCAGCCGTGGCCGCTGAAACTGGTAATCGACTGCGTGATAAACGGCGCGCCGGCGCCATGGTGGCTGAAGGCCCTGTCGCAGGCGGCGGGGGGCGCTCATCATCGCCTGGCGCTGCTGATTATTCTGTGCGCCGGACTGCTGATCGTTCACGTGCTGGCCGGGGCCCTTACCGTTCTGAGCACCTGGGCGCTGGTTGCGGTTGGATTGCGCATGGTGTTCCGCCTGCGCTGCGAACTGTTCGACCACATGCAGAGGCTGTCGCTGCGGTTCCATGACAGCACCAGCGTCGGCGACGCTCTGTATCGCGTGACGTGGGATTCCTACAGCGTGCAGGCCATCTTCAACGGCGGGCTGATGCCGGCGATCACATCGCTGGTAACGCTGGTCGGCATCGCCGCCGTCATGTTCACCCGGGACTGGATCGTAACGGCGATCGCCCTGGGCGTTGCCGTGCCGCTCATCCTGCTCGTACGCCGCATGGACCGTCCGATGACCGAGCATTCCCTGCGCGTGCATGAGCGCGAAAGCGAAATAAGCACGCGCGTGCAGGAAACCCTCAGCGGCATACGCGCGGTGCTGGCCTTCGGCCAGGAGGCCTTCGAGAGCGAGCGCTTCCGGCGGCATGCCGAGTCCAGCCTGCGCGCCAGCCTGCGCCTTACCGTCATTCAGACGCTTTCGCAGTCGCTGGTGACGGTGCTGCTGGCGGCCGGCACTGCGCTGATCATCGCCATCGGAGCGTGGCGCGTTCTTCAGGGCAGGCTTACCGCCGGAGATGTGGTGCTCATGGCGTCGTACGTCGCCATGCTGTTCAAGCCCATAGAACTGCTGGCGTACACCGCCACCAATGTTCAGGGGTCGGTGGCCGGAGCGCATCGCGTGCTGGCCATACTCGATGCCCAGCCCGATGTGGCCGACGCTCCCGACGCGTTGGACCTGCCCGGCAGGGCGCGCGGCGCCATCCGCTTCGAGAACGTGAGTTTCGGCTACGACGCCGACCGCATGGTGCTGCGCGACGTATCTTTCGAGGTTCCCGCCGGCGCCACCGCGGCGCTGGTGGGCCCCAGCGGAGCGGGTAAGACCACGCTCGTGAGCCTGGTGTTGCGCTTCTACGACCCGACCTGCGGCGCCGTGCTGCTCGACGGATACGATCTGCGCCGTCTCCGGCTGCGCTCGCTTCGCGGCAACATATCGCTGGTGCTTCAGGACCCGGTGCTGTTCTGCGCGAGCATCGCCGAGAACATCGCCTACGGGCGACCGTCGGCCTCCAGAAGCGAGATCGAACAGGCCGCCCGCGCCGCCGGAGCACATGACTTCATCATGGCGCTTCCCGAGGGCTACGACACGCGGATAGGCGAGCGCGGCGTGAATCTGTCCGGAGGGCAGAAACAGCGCATCGCCATCGCCAGGGCGTTTCTCAAGGATGCTCCGGTGCTGATCATGGACGAGCCGGCCAGCGCGCTCGACGCGGAAAGCGAAAGCCGCCTTGTCGAAGCCGTCGAAAGGCTTCGTGCCGGGCGCACCACGCTCATCATTGCCCATCGCCTGTCCACCGCGCGCGCCGCCGACATGATCATCGTCATGGACCAGGGTCGCATCGTCGAAACGGGTACGCACGAACAGCTGCTTGCCGCAGGCCGACTGTACGCGCGGCTGTACCGTATGCAGTTCGGCGCGCAACCGGCCGCGCAGGAGGCGATGTGATGAGCGAAGTTCCTGCGCTGCCTTCATCGAGCGGATGCTGGACCGACGGCGCGCTTCCATCCAACGCGCGCGCGGGGCCGGGCACGGTTATCAGCGGACGGTTCGCGTTCAAACGTTTTCTTGCCGAACTGCCCGATGCGCTGGTCATCGGCGCCGGCTGCACCATGGAGGGCGTGCAGTTCGCCGTCGGCCCGCGCGGGCGCCTGTACATCGGGGATTGCTGCTACTTCACCAGCACCGTGCTGCTGTGCGAACTGGAGGTGCGCATAGGCAGTTGCGTCATGATCGGCTGGAACACCGTCATAGCCGACAGCGATTTCCATCCGCTGGCCCCCGCGCTGCGCATTCAGGACGCCCTGGCATGTTCGCCGCTCGGCGCCGGCCGCCAGCGCCCGCCGATCGAATGCCGACCGGTCGTCATTGAGGACGACGTATGGATAGGTCCGGCCTGTACCATCCTCAAAGGTGTGCATATAGGCCGCGGCGCCATCATAGAGCCGGGCGCGGTGATTGTGCGCGACGTGCCTGCCGGAGCACGCATGGCGGGCAATCCCGCCCGGCCGCTCTGAGGCGGCGGCGCAACATGCGCCTGTGCCGCGATTCGCGCAGCGTCAAATCTGCGATGCCGCCGACGGACGCAATACGATGTTGGTTATGTTGGATACCGTGTCCTTGTAGGTCTCGTCGTTTTTCAGTTTCGTCCACGCCGGGTCGGCCAGAAACGCCGCCCAGCCTTTTTTCATCGCGGCTTCGTCGTCGAACCCCAGCATGTAGGTGAGGTTGGGCATCTTCGTGCCGGCGATGGCGTGCCCGAAGAAGACCGGGTTCATCCCGACGCGGCGGAATATGGCTATCTCTCCGCCCTCGTTGAACATGCGCACCTTCATGCGGCAGCGTTCCTCGGTGTGCGCTTCGTATATCCGCAGCTGAAACAGCCGCGACGGGGCTTTCGCCGGCGTTTCCACCCCGGGACACTCGTCGAAGCCGATGAACAGATTCACCTCCATGCGCGCGTATGCCGGGTCCTTCTGCGGCGCATTGATCACCGCCGCGCCAGCCTTCGTGTATTCCGCGTCGGCAAGCAGCCGGTCGTTGAGCGTTATCACCGACTCCAGCGTCGCGTGCGGCAGCAGCACCAGCAGGTCGGTGCTGTCTTCCTTGAGCATCTTCGGGTTGTCGGCCGCCAGCATCCGGAACACGCCCACGGGTTGTATTCCCGCGCGATTGAGCGCCGGCACCATCGCCGCGGCCAGAAACTCCTCGAACGCCTTCTGTTTGGCCGCCGATGCAAAACGGTACGTGCGCAGCTCCAGCAGCGCTTTGGGACCTCTGGCCGCTCCATCGCTCCGGCCGGGCGCCGCCAGCGCCATCGCCGCCACCGTTGACGCCCCCAGAAACTCACGACGGTTCATCATTCTTCTCCTTTCGCGGTTCGTCCGCCGCATGCGGCGAATCATACCAGCGCCCGAAAGTTCTGCACGCCGCGCAGCGCATTCAGCCCCGCGCGCCACTCGAAATACGCGTAAGGGACGAACAACCGCTCGTGCAGCCGCCTGATGTGCTGATGACACCGCCGATACAGCTCCTGCTGCCAGTCGCCGCCGGAATCCGCACAGAAGAAAATGCGGCACCCGGCCGGACGCACATCATGCACCCCGCACCGACCCTGCCGCAGAAACGGACAGGCCGGCCATCCGGCCGTCGGCGCAACAGCCCGCGCCGCCGCTTCATACATCCGCGCGTCGGCGGCGAAAACCGCCAGCTCCAGCGTGGTCGTGAAAAGCACATGCCCGTACTCGTCGAACCGGCAGCATCTGCCGCAAGCCCCACACGCTGCGCCGCGCTGCCGCACGTGCCGCTCGATGTACCGGTGCACGGCATGCACGCCGCGGCGCAGCCGCCTGTCCGCGCATGCCCGGCCGATCGTAATGGCCAGCGTTTCATGGTCGATCATGTCTGCCGATCATCCTGTGCGCGCTGTCGCCGGATTTATGGCGCTCCCGGCCGGCTTCACCTGTCCGCGCGTGAAGTCCGGCACGGCCACGGGCGTGCTGCCCCCGGCCACCGACATCACGCTCAGCGGCATGATGCTCGACCACGCCGCGGCGTCGTACACGCTCATGTCCAGGGGCTTGCCCTCCAGCAGACACTGCATCAGCCGCCAGTTCATCACATAATCCATGCCGCCGTGTCCGCCGGACTTCAGGGCCGCTTCCTTTATCTGCCTCCACAATTCATGGCCGTACTTCTCCCTGCATGCGGACAGGTCCGTCTCCCACTCGTCGCCGCGCCGCCGCTTCATGCCGCGCAGGTGTATGCGGGGCGGGTAGTCGCTGAAGATGCCGTCCGTGCCGCAGATCGTGTTGATGCGGCTGTACGGGCGCGGGATGCACACGTCGTATTGCACCATGATGGTCCGCCCGCGCGCGGTGCGGATCAGCGTGGTGTTCACGTCGCCGCAGGCATATCGTTCGCGGCGGCGCGGATCGTCCTCCGGCAGGGCGTCGCGCAGCATGCTCAGCGTCCGTTCGGGCGCGCTCATCGATACCAGATAATCGAACCGGTCGTCGCGGTTGATGCCCATGTACTGCGCTACCGGCCCCAGTCCGTGCGTCGGATACAGATTGCCGTTGTAGAGGGAATGGAAACGCCGGCGCCACGCGGCCGAGGGCTCTTTTGCGATCATGTACTGCGCCAGCGGATGCAGATAGCCTGCCTCGCCGTGCAGTATCTCGCCGAGCACTCCGGCGCGAACCATATTGAGCACCATCATTTCCGTCTCGCCATAGCAGCAGTTTTCGAGCATCATGCAGTGGCGCTGCGTCTGTTCCGCCGTGTCCACGAGCTCCCAGCACTCCTCGATAGTGGTGGCCGCCGGCACCTCGACAAACGCGTGCTTGCCGTTGTTCATGGCGCACACCGCCATGGGCGCGTGCCACTGCCACGGCGTGGCTATGTACACGGCGTCGATGTCATCGCGGCGGCAGAGGTTCTCGAAATCATTCTCGCCGGCACTGTAGGCCGCCGGGCGCCGCCCGCTTCTGTCGGCCACCCGCGCGCACGCCCGCTCGGTCCGTTCGGCTATCACGTCGCACACCGCGGCGATCCGCACCTTCTCGATGTCCAGCAGATTGCCCAGCAGAGCTGATCCGCGGTTGCCCATGCCGATCATCCCCACGCGCACGACCGCCAGCGGCGCGTGCGCCAGACCGAGTGCGGTCTTCTGGCCGGGCTTTCTCTGCGGCACACGCGGTTCGATCGCGGCTCCAGCGGCCAGACGCGCCAGTCCCGCCCCCGCCGCCATGCTGATAACGCCCCGCCGCGACAGCCGCCCGTGCGCATCGGACATATTGACCTCCGTTCTATCTGCGTGTGCCGGGCATTATACGATGAGGCCCGCGTGCCCGGGCATGCTGCCTGACTCCTGAGGCGCGCTCGAGTCCGCTGGCGACGAGCGCCTTTTGCAGGGCTGACGTGGCCGGGGTATCATCGTCCGCGGGCACAGGAGGCGGCCATGTCCTGCAAATGCAGTTCGCGTTGTGCAGCGTGCGCGCTTATCAGCCGGCGGCAGTTCATTTCCACGGCGGCTATGGCGGCCGGGGCGGCGGCGGTACCGTTGCGTTTCGCCCCGGCGCAGCAGCCGCCCGCGACCGCGCCCGCGGAAGGCGCACGTCGTGCGGGGGCGGCATCGAAGGTCCGCGCCCTCGTACATGCGTGTTTCGTGCGCAGAAAAGGCCCCTACGGCATGCGCTGGCCGGGTGCGGTTTACGACGGCGAAGCTGCGCTAAGCGGCTACACGCGGCAGATAGAGCAGGCCGCCAGCGATCTTAAGATCAGACTCGAGTTGCGCCGCGTGCCCCTGTACAGCGCCGAGGAAGCCGACAGGTGGCTTGCCGAGGCCGCCGAGGCAAAGCCCGACGGGTTGCTGGTGGTTCTGCTGGACCGTCAGGAGCACGCCTGGCCGACCGCCGCCAGAGCGGTTACCAGCGGCATTCCCACCGTCGTTTTCTCGCCGGTGGGCACCTCGTTCACCACCAACACCGCGCCGCTGGCGGGGAAGACAGGGTGTTTCATCTGCTCGACCGACGATTTCGCGCAGGTGCGGTGGGGGATGAAAATGCTGGCGGCGGCGGCGCGTCTGCGGGCGACGCGATGTCTGGTGCTTGCGGGCAAGGCCGCCCGCGAACAGCCCATGGCGCAACTGGGCATAACACTCCAGTACCTGCCCGCCGCAACCTTCCTCGAACGATACGAGAAAACGCCCGAAAGCCCGGCCATCGTCGCCATGGCCGACGCGATGATCGCCGCCTCACGCGGCATGCACGGTGCCACGCGACAGGATGTGATCAACGGCGTGCGCAGTTACGCCGTGGCCGCCTCGCTTCTGGAGGAACACCGGGCCGACGCCATATCCATGGATTGTCTGGGCGCGCTGGGGCGATCCAAAGTGAGCCTGCCGTGCATCGCCTGGTCGAAAATGAACGACGACGGCATACCGGCCGCCTGCGAAGCCGACGTCGGCGCCATCGCCGCGCATGTGCTGGTGCAATACCTTTTCGACCGCCCGGGATTTCAGCAGGACCCCGTGGCAGACACCGCGCGCGATGCCATCATCGGCTCGCACTGCTCATGCCCCACGCGCCTCGCGGGCTTTGACAAGCCGCCTGAACCTTACGACATCGTGCATCATCACGGAATGCGCGACGCCACGGCCCGTCCGACGTGGCGGCCGGGGCAGCGCGTGACCATGGCCGACGTTCTGCCCTCCGACGGCAGGAAGCCGGCGCAGGTCATAGTCGCCGCGGGATCGGTTCTGGACAACGTCGCCGTGCCTCCCGCCGGCGGATGCGTCGTTGCCGTGCGCGTAAAGTTCGACGGCAACACCGATGTACTGTCGTTTCCCGGATTCCATCAGGTGTTCTTCTACGGCGACTTCAGGCGCGAACTTCTTCAGTTCTGCCGGCTTTTCGGGCTGGAGGCGGTTCAGGCGTGATGGCTCCGCCCCTCTTGCGCCTGTTTTCGCGGCGCTTGCGGCAATCATCCGGGCGGTGTCGCGGAAACGGTTACATCAGTCAGCGGTCCGCGCCCCTGCGGATCAACCAGTTCCATGAAAAATCCCCAGTCGCCGGTGGTCTGTTCTACCTTCACCAGTATTTCGTTCCAGCCGGGCGCCAGGTACGCCGCTATGCGGTAGTCGCCGCGCTGGGCGTAATCGTGTTCGTGGACCGCATGTACCAGCCGCCGGTTGATCCATACCTTGGCCCCGTCGTCGCTGCCGAACTCGATGGTAACCGGCCGTCCCTTCTCGCTGCGCACCCAGCACACGGCGTAGGCAACGGCATTCTCATTGGGGCTGAACGCCGCAGCCAGATCCACGAAATCGCGCGTTGATCTGTATTGCTTCCACCTGATCGCGCCGGTTATGCCCCGATAGTCGGTATCGAGCCTTATGCGCTGCGTCTCCGGCGGATAGGGGTAATCGAAGCCGCTGTCGTCGGCGTTGGAGAACGGACCGAGCACCTGCCATTCCGTCAGAAAGGCGTGCTCCGCGTGCACGCAGGTGCGCCGGAACGTGTAACATGCCCGCGGCGGCACCTTAAGCTCCGCGAGCATCGCGTCGATCTGCTCCGCCGCGTCCTTCGCGCCGCTTGCGCGCAGCAGTTCATACGCCGCTGCTATCACCTCCACCAGCCGCGGATGCCCGGGCATGGCGCCCATGAACCAGCGGTAGCAGTCCATCCTGTGCTGCGGCGAATCCTGCAAGCCGACCATCGCGCGGAAAAAGTCCATGGCCGTATCGGTCGGCCCCAGCGCCGGCAGGTGTTTGCGGAGAATCTCCATCGTCTTCGCAACGCCCGGCATCTCAACCTGCCCCGACGGCGGCAGCAGATGGTCTCTTACCGGCGATTGCATCGCGCCGATGTCGTGCCATGCCGGATCGTCGGCTGACGCCGGCTCGGCATAGGTGTGCGAGCGGCTGCCGCTCTTGCGCGGCTCTTCAACCCAGTCCCAGAATCCACCTGCTTTGCCCGCCGGCAGGTCGTCTTCGATGAATACCTTCTCCCTGCCGTCGATGACCAGCGCCGTGCGGTCCCAGTAAGTGCGTGCTCCGCCCAGTTGTCCGAACGATACCCCGCATATCGGCTTGTCGTGCAGATCGATCCAGACCAGCGGGATGCGCAGTTCCTGCCACGTCCCCGGCGCAGGCATCGTGCCCACTATGCGCCGCGACGGCGTATCGGGAAACCCGGTCCATATGGCCTGGAACTGCCCCCACGATACGCGGTGCTCCCACGTGCGGCCGTCGCTGAACTGCATGAGCAGCATGCGCGGCATCCGAACGCCATCTACCAGCACCCATTGCGAGATATACGCTCCGGCAACGGCCGCGTATCGCTTCTGCGCCGCCGCCGACACCTTCGCCTCGCCCGCCACCTTCAGCACCGTTCCCACGGGATCGGCCACGCGCTGCCGCAGATACGCATCGAGCGCCAGCAGCGCGCGGTCGGTTTGCGGACCGGCCGGATGGCGGCTGAGATATCCGCGATAGAAATCGACGACCGCGCCCGGCCAGGCGGCGCGGGCCCGCGCGGCGTCCTCAACCCATTTGAGGGACTGTTCCAGAACGGGCAGCGCATCGGCAATGGCCGAGGCCGCCTGTTCGCCCTCCGCCGAAAGATCGCACAGATGAACGCGCTGATGCCCGGCGACCTCCAGATGTCCCCGGCGCAGGGCATCGCCGAAAACGGCTATCCGCGCCGGCGGGCCCGACGGTGCCGAATCCCACAGCGCCACCGAAAGCCCGATGTCGCGCCAGCCTGCCGTTTCATCGCGGTAAACGGCGCGCTTGAGGGGTATCTGAAGGCGGTATATGTGCCGTCCGCTCTGGAGATCGTGCCATACGCCCGCCCTGCATGCCGGTGGAATGCGGCCGCCGGCGACCGGGCGCAACACGGTCCTGCCGTCGTCGGATACTCCCGCCCCGAAGCGCCACGAATCGACGTTGGTGGTAAGGCCCACCTCCAGCCAGTCGCCTCCCGAGCGGAACGGTTCGCCGCGCCAGCTGTCGATCCTTTCATCGCGATAACTGGCTTCCAGGTACAGCGTCTCGCCGTCGTGCCAGGCGCGGAGCACGGCCGCACGGTCCGGCGCGCCGTCCATCGGCCAGTCGTCGGGCGTCGAACCGGTCGAAACCCGTCGGCACAGCATGGCCTGCCGGGCGCGCAGAGGATCGAAGTTCGAAGCGCCCGCCGGCATGGGCGTCCAGGCATGCAGTCCGTCGGCTGCGGTTGCCACGATTGCCCGGCCGGCGCGCATCGCCTGCGTCCGCTGAACGACCTCCATCGATCGCGACGGGGTTTCATACCACGCTTTCCAGTACCCGCCGGCGAGCAGCACCTGGCCCCGCCTGTGCATGCCCGTCGTCGCGTCGAAAACGTCGATGCGCAGGTCTGCCGGGGTTCGCGTCGCCGTCGAGAAACCGCGTTCGAGCCCGGATATCACCACCAGCTCGCCGCCATCCTGCCAGAAATTCAATATGTCGGTGTGGTGATCCAGACTCTCCATAACCGGCACCACGCACTGCACTTCGCGCCGCGAGGGCAGATCGACAACGGTAAGCGTCCGTCCGCTGCATTCGTACAGCCGGTCGCCGATGATCTCGCCTGCGCCGGGCCTCGAAAGCCGGTATTGCCCGTCGCCGCGCCGGTACACGCACGTTGTTCGCTGCGGAGGATAAGACCGAAAAGTCTGCACCAGCGTCCACGGGCCGCGCATCGTGAAGGCTGTTACGGTAGTCCCTTCCGGCACCGTGCCCGCGGGCAGGTTGCCCGCGCGGTGTTCATCGTCTTCTGTGCCGCCGGCCGAGAGCGCAAACCACTCCACGGCGCCCTTGTCGGTGATGGCGCAGCCGTGCATGCCGTCGAACACCACCTTTTGCAGAGAACGCGCGTCGGACAGCCGGCCGCCGCCCGCAATAGCGCCGTCGGCGCGGCGGAGAATGATCTGCGCCAGCGGGCCGTTGACCGCCGACAGGCCGGCCACATGAACGTTGTCGCCATCCATTACAATGGCGGCTATACCGACCAGGCGTTCGAGCGGCGAAGAACCGGTTCCCCGACGATGCCACGCCAACGCGCCTGTGGCCATGTCGATGGCCGCCACCTCCAGCGGGCTGTGTTCGCCGGCGGCCGCCACTATCAGCAGATCTTCCGCCGCTGCCGCCTCGTCTGAAACCATCGGCAGACGCACATGCCAGCGCAACTCTCCGGTTCGTCCATCGATGCGGCTGGCCCGGTCCGCGTACAGCAGCAGAACCGCATCGCCGACGAACTCTATCCGCTCGATTCCCGGCGCCGCCCAGCGCCGCCAGAGCACGGGCGATCGCGCCGAAGGATCGACGCACACCAGCCCGTCCGCCCCCACCGCATAAGCCAGATCGCGCAGCGGCGACTGCTGCGGAGGTCGCAGCAGCCTCGGATTGACCGCAGGCACATGCCATCGCGGCTCGAGCCATCGCCCCGCAGTCTCCGCCGAACCGCGGGGCGGCGACACACTTGCAGCGCCGATTGTTTCAGCGCCGGCAGAGCGTTCGGTGAGAGTGACCGCGCCGCTGCCCGCAATGGCAAACTCGCGCACCGGCTCGCTTCCGGGCCATGTCTGTTCGCCAAGAACCGCGCCGCTGCGGCCGTCTATCGCCAGCAGCCGCGCTCCCAGGTTCACATGAACGATGTTCCCCGACAGCTGCGGCACACCCTCGATCGGGCTGGCGAAGTCTCTGAGCCATACCGTCGCTCCGCTTTGCGAGTCGATGCCGGCCAGCCGGTGCTCGTCGCAGACCACCAGCGTCTGGCCGGCCAGCCCCGCCACGTCGCGCGAGTAAATGAAAGGTCCGTCCCACACGACCTGCCCGGTTTGCCGGTCCACCGCCAGCAGCCCGTAGCGGTCGCGCGGAGCGAAGATCACCAGTCGTCCGGCCACCACCGGCGCAGCGCCATGCCGCCGCAGCACCGGCAGCGAGTCGCGCCGCAGCATGGCCCGCGGATAGGTTATCGCCCACTCCACCACGCCGTCGCGCGCGTCGAGCCGCGCCGCGACGCCCATGTTCGTGATGCAGTAAATCTCCCCGTCAATTGCGGTTACCGCATTGCCATAGCGGGCCACGTCGGCGCGCGGAAACTCCTCGCCCTTGCGCCGTCGCCGCTCCTCGCTGTGAATCGGCAGCGACAGCGAAAGATCCGCTATCCCGCGAACGAAAACCGGCGAACCGTCGGCCGCATCCACACATACCACCGACACGGCCGCACTCGCCGTGGAACCGGTCCGTTGCGCTATCGCCGGATAGTAAACCCTTCCCTCGAAATACGTCGGGTCCGCCACCGGCCACAGACCTGCCAGCCCCGCGGCATCTGCCGTTGACCAGACGAGGCGTCCGGTGGCAGCGTCGAATGCCGCAACGGCCGTTGTGAACTCGCCGGAGGCATCCAGCCCCCACCGGTGATATACCATGCCGCCGCCGCACGCCGCCCGGCACGGTCCGGGCATGGCGAACTGCGACGCAACATCTCTGCCGAGCCGCCCCTGCGCGCCGTTCGCGATGGGCGACATCTGCTGCCACAGCGGCCGTGGCGGCCAGCCCGCAAAGCAAACCAGCAGGTTCGGCGAAACGGCCAGCAGCCGTCCGTCCGCCATGTGCAGCGACGGGCCCGTCCAGCGCAGCGCCGGCATGAACTCCTCGGGTATGCGGCGCAGCAGTTCGTCGGGCCAGCAGCCGTTCGGCGGCAGTCGGATCGCTTCGACCTTGACGGTCGCCGCCGGCTGTTGCGCGCTGTCCGCCGGCAGGGCATCCGGCGCTACCGACGACAATTTCGCACCATTCTCGGCCCGGCGGCGCAGGTCGGCATCGGCGGCATGGTCGATGACGTCCTGAAAACATCTTCGCGCCAGGGCCTTGTGCCCGTGCCGCAGGAGTTGTTCGCCGGCTTCCAGCAGACCTGCAAGCGCGCTCCGCGACCACGGATACCGCCGGTAGAGCGCCAGAAGATCCGCGACGTTCTTCTGTTGCGGGGTCTGCATCGCCGCGCCCGCGCGCAACTCCTGTGCCTCGCGCAGCGGACGCACCATCTCGCCGGGCATGCCGCGAACCAGCCTGTCCAGCGCCGCCCACAGCGACGTGAACCGCATGCCGTCCCACGGCACTATGTTCCGACCGTGCGGGTCCTCTTCCAGCAGGGGCAGAACGTCGGCGGCGAGATCCTTCGGCGGGCGCAGGCGCATTATCGACCATCGCACGGCGATCGACTCATCCCCCGCAAAACGTCCCGGCGAGAGCACCTGCCCTTCCGACAGCCTGTTGACGCGCTCGCGCAGAGCGCGATCCTCGTGTTCCGCCGCCAGCGACTGAAGCCGCAGGATGGCTTCGTCCACGTGCCCGCACTCGTCGTAGAGATTGGCTTCCTCGATGCTTGCGGCCGTCGCATCCACGCCCCAGCGCTGATAGTTCTCCAGCGCTTCGGCCGCTTCCATGAAAAGCCCCTGTATGCGCAGCGCGCGGGCAAGCGCCCGCCACGCATCGGCCACCAGCGGGTCGGCCTCAGGCAACGCTCCCGCGCGATGCAGCGCCAGAACCCGCCGCGCCGCATACTCCATCATCTCCGCCGATACCGTGTCCCCCCCGCGCACCAGCGTCGTCAGACTCAGTATCGCCAGGTCCACCCTTCCCGGCGCCGCTTCCACAGACCGCCGGCAGTATTCGTTGGCCGCCCTGTAAAAGTTCATCGACCGCAGGCGATTGGCCATGTCCCGATACGCTTCGGCGTGACGTTCCACCAGCTCCGGATACTTCGCGATCAGCGCCTCCTGAAGAACGATCAGTCTGACGTTCATCCGGGCGTCGCGCAGCCGGTCGTTGGCCAGTTCGTTAAGCCACTTCTGCCGGTTGCTCGCGTATGTCGTATCCCAGTCGGCTCCCCATTCGATATTCACTGCGGCATCCGCTGCCCAGCGGGGATCGTCGCGCCAGGACCTGTCGGCGCCCGGTCTTGCCGCGGGCCGCCGCTGCACAGGCGCGCGCAACGCCCCGACGCACGCCACCGCCAGCACCACCGCAACGATGTGCGATAACCTCAGTCTCATGTACTCAAACCATTACGCAATGCCGCCGGCCGCGTTGAGCGCGCCCGGCGCCGGTCATCTCCTGTCCGGCCGCCCGAACGCCGCGCACCGCTGCCGAACCGCCCTTGATACGCATTTGCCGCTTCAACCCGCGGGCACTACATGATGTAATACCGGCATGAGACCCGCATCATACCTTCTTCTGGCTATCGGGTTGTTTCCATCGCTTCTCGCCGCCCAGCAGAACGCGCCGACGTTCCGCAAACTGCGGCTGACGGACGTATTCTACTGCGAAGGCGCATACTTCGGTGACTTCAACCGCGACGGCAAGATGGACGTCGTCTCCGGTCCGTACTGGTACGAAGGCCCGGACTTCCAGAAAAAACACGAAATCTATCCCCCCAAACCCTTCAAGCCCGAAGGCTATTCCGACAACTTCCTGACCTATACGGCCGACTTCAACGGCGACGGCTGGACCGATGTTTTCTATGTGCCGTTTCCCGGCCAGAAGGGCTACTGGGCCGAGAATCCCGCGGGAAAAGAGGGCCACTGGAAAAAACACCTCGCCCTGGAAAGCGTGGGCAACGAATCGCCCATGTGGGCCGACATCAACGGCGACGGCCGCCCGGAACTGCTGTTCAACATCAACGGCTATTTCGGCTTCGCCACGTGGAACCCCGCCGAACCGGACAAGCCGTGGACCTTCCACGCCATCACTCCCAAAGGCGGCTACGGGCAGTTCACGCATGGCATGGGCATGGGCGATATCAACGGCGACGGCCGCAACGACATGATCGAAAGCGGCTGCTGGTGGGAACAGCCGGCCAACTGGAACGGAAAGGACCCGTGGATAAGACATCCGTTCAAGTTCGCCGACGCGGCCGCCCAGATGTACATCTACGACGTTGACGGCGACGGCCTGAACGACGTTATCACCACCCTCCACTGCCACCAGTACGGCCTGGTGTGGTGGAAGCAGGTGCGCGATGAGAAGGGACAGATAACCTTTCAGAAGAACGTGATCATGGGCTCGAAGCCCGAGGAACATCCGCTGGGCTGGAAACACTCGCAACTCCACGCCATCGAACTGGTGGATATCAACGGCGACGGGCTTAAGGATATCCTCACCGGCAAACGCTTCTGGGCGCACGGGCCCAAAGGCGATGCCGACCCCAGCGCGCCGGCCGTCGTCATCTGGTTCGAACTGCGCCGCGACAAGGAGAAGGGCGTGCAGTGGATCAGCCACGAGATCGACAACGACAGCGGCGTCGGCACGCAGGTGGCCGCGTGCGACCTCAACGGCGACGGCATACCCGACGTCATCGTCGGCAATAAGAAAGGCACATTCATTTTCCTGAGCGAGAAGAAATAACCCGCCGCGACGGTCGGGAGGCGCTGCGCCGGCGGAGCCTGCGGCTAAGTTTCCAGCCGCTTCAGGGCATCGCGCAGATTCTCTTTCCAGTGCGGCATGGGCCCCAGCAGGCGTTCGGTGGCCGATATGTCCAGCACGCTGTAAGCCGGGCGCGGCGCGGGGCGTCCCAGCTGAGCTGTTGTCTGCGGCTGCACGTCCACGCCGGCGCCCGTCGCCGCGACGATTTCCCGCGCCAGTTCGAACCACGTGCATTCGCCGCCGTCGGTAACGTGCCATATCCCGCGTACGCCGCGGTCGATCAGCGCTGCGGTGATCCGCGCCAGGTGTTCGGCCGAGGTCGGTCTTCCGCGCTGATCGTTGACCACCCGCAGCGGCGACCTGCCCTCGCGCGCCAGCCGCGCTATGGTCCGCACGAAGTTCTTTCCCCACGGCGCGTAGAGCCAGCTGGTGCGGATTATCAGATGCTCGCAGCCCGACTCGATGATCAGCCGCTCGCCCAGCGCCTTCGACCTGCCGTAAGCGCCCAGCGGGCATGGCTGGTCGTCCACGCGGTACGGCCGGTCCGACCGGCCGTCGAATATGTAATCCGTGCTGTAATGGACCAGCATTGCCCCGCAGTCCCGGCAGCACCGCGCCAGTATGCCAACCCCCGTGGCGTTTACGGCGGTGGCCGTCGCCTCGTCGCTTTCGGCGCCGTCAACGTCGGTATATGCCGCGCAGTTTATCACCAGCCTGTAACCCCGGCCCATCACAGCTTCGATGCTCCGTCCGTCGCGCAGGTCGAGCCGGTCGAGCCCCGGGGCATCCCACCCCGTCCCCCGCGCCTCCAGGACGCCTGCCAGCGCCCGATACAGCATCCCGCCCGTCCCGAGAACCAGCACGGGTTGTGCCCACGCAGTGTGTGAAGTCCCGCCGTTCACGCCGGACGATGGTAATCGACAGTACTCTACCTGGCAGCGGCCGACGACCACTTGCGCCCGGTCAGCCGCTCGTACGCCTCGATGTATCTGCCCCTCGTGCCGCTGACCACTTCGGGAGGCAGCGGCGGCGGAGGCGGCCTTCTGTTCCACTTCTGCGCGTCGAGGTAGTTCCGCAGGAACTGTTTGTCGAAACTCGGCTGGTCGCGACCCGGCTGATACTGGTCGGCCGGCCAGAAACGGCTGCTGTCGGGCGTCAGCACCTCGTCGATGAGGATGATCCTGCCGTCGGGCAGCCGCCCGAACTCGAACTTCGTATCGGCTATGATTACCCCGCGCGCCGCGGCATATTCGGCGGCCTGCGAGTACAGCGCCAGCGTGCGCTGGCGCAGTGTCTCAGCGACCTGGCGGCCGATACGCTGTACAACCTCCTCGAAACTTATGTTTATATCGTGCCCGACCTGCTCCTTGGTGGCCGGGGTGAAAATCGGCTGCGGCAGCCTGTCGCACTGCCGCAACCCCGCCGGCAGTTTCACCCCGCACACCGTCTGCGTCTGCTGATACTCCTTCCAGCCGGATCCCGCCAGATACCCCCGCGCCACGCACTCGATCGGCAGCACCTCGGCCTTACGGACGAGCATCGAGCGTCCGGCGATCTGGCCGGCATACGGCCGCAGTTCCGCCGGATACTGCTGCACATCCGCCGTCAGCAGATGATGCTCGATCTGCCCGGCGAACTTCTCGAACCAGAACAGACTCAGCGCCGTCAGTATCCTGCCCTTGTCGGGAATGCCGTCCGACATGACGACGTCGTATGCGCTGATGCGGTCGCTGGCGACGATCAGCAGCCGGTCGCCCAGGTCGTAAACGTCGCGCACCTTTCCCCGCCGCACGGGCAGCGGCAGTTCGCTTTGCATGAGCGGTTTGTTCATGGCGGCGGAATAGTAATCTGCCGATGCATTGCCGACAACGTGACAGCGCGCGATCCGGACGGCGGAAGGTGCACACCGCAGCGCGGAAGACTGTTGCCGGACCGACAGTGTCCTGAAACATTTCAGACCCCGGCGTTCCGCCGTTGCTGTGTGTTGGTCCACTCGCCCAAACCTGCTAACATCACGGGGGTATGCAGCTGAAGTTCGAGGTTTACCGCAATGGCGAGAGGCTGACCGCCTTCAGGCCCGTAGGGGCCTGCGCCGTGGGCCCGGAAAGCGTGCCGACAGCCGGCGAAGTATCGTTCCGCGACGGATATCTGATAGTGGAAACCCCCGACGATGAACCGGCGGGCGTGTCGCTGCTGTGGGATACCGGCCAGCCCGGGCAGTATCAGCTCGAAACCACGCGTCTGCCGCCGCGCGACAGGCCCTATAACCTCAATCTCGAGCTCCTGCGCCAGCGGCTGATGAAGATAATCCAGAAGCAGGAAGACTGGAACCTGTTCGACATGCCGGGTGCCGACGATCTGCTCAGCCGGTGCCGGCAGGTGCAGGATATATTCGCCGAGGCCCTTTCGCGGCAGCACGATCCGGCCGCCGCGGCGCGCCTTGCCGACGAAGCACTGCCCCTCGCGGTGGATCTTTCCGAGGATCTCGCCCGCTTTCACAGCGAGCTGCTGCTGAACCGGCGCCGCGCCGCCAACGGCTTCGTCAGACACATTTTCGGATGCCGCGTTGACGTGGGCCTTCAGAACCAGAAGTACCGCGACATGCTGACGGCCCACTTCGACTACGCCGTGCTCCCCACGCCCTGGAAACTCCTCCAGCCGCAGGAAACCGATTTCGATACCCGCCTGCTCGACACGTGGTCCGATGCCCTGGCGCGCAGAAGGCTGCCCATCATCGCCGGCCCCCTCGTGAATCTCGACGAAACCGAAATACCCGACTGGATGTTCATCTTTGAGAACGATTTCGACACCCTGCGCGAACTCGCATACGAACATGTGAACAGACTCGTGCAGAAATATCGCAGGACCGTCAACCTGTGGAACGTGGTGGGCGGGCTGTGTACCAACCGCGCGTTCCATCTGAGCTTCGAGCAGATTATCGAACTGACCCGTCTGCTGGTCTCGCAGGTGAAGAACATCCTGCCGGCGGCCCGGACGCTGGTTACCGTAAGCCATCCCTTCGGCGAGTATCACGCCCGCAATACCACCAGCGTGGCGCCGCTGCTGTATGCGGAGATGGTCGCGCAGGCCGGCATAAACTTCGACGGCTTCGCTATCGAACTGGAACTGGGCGTCCCCGAGCCCGGCATGTTCATGCGCGACCTGTTTCAGCTCAGCGCGCTGCTGGACAGGTTCTCGCCGCTCGGACGTCCTGTGTTCATAACCGCCATCGGCTCTCCAGGACGCTGGACGCCCGATTCCAGCGACCGCTCCGAGGGCAGGCTCGACCCCGCCGCCGCTGGACGGTGGAAAAAGCCGTGGGATCCGCACGTCCAGGCCGACTGGCTCGAGGCCGTCTATAACATTGCCCTCAGCAAACCATTCGTCGAAAGCGTGGCATGGGGCAACCTGGTTGACATCAATCAGACTCTTCCGGGCGGCGGACTGCTCGACGACATGTACCAGCCCAAACCCGCTTTCGAACGGTTGCAGCAGATGCGCGCGAAGATCCAGCAGTGGTCCGGGCGCGCACAGACGGCAAAGTGAAGCACGTGCGGCGCCCTCTGCTGCCCGCGGCGCAGAAGACGCGGCCGCCTGCGGCACGGACGACGATGATATGGACTGCCCGACAACGCGCAGCCTCGGCGGCGGTTCTGGCGATTCTCCTCGTCGCGCTCGCCGTGCGCCTGTGGATGAACCCGGCGCACATCGCCGACCCCCAGCCCGAACAGGGCATTCTGGCTGCGCGGCTGGCCGACAGGATCGATCCCAATACCGCCGACGAGGCGGTTCTGGCGGCGCTGCCGGCCGTCGGTCCGGCTCTTGCCGAACGCATCGTCGCCGCGCGCAACGCTTTCGCCCGCGAGAATCCCGGCCGGCTGCCGTTCACCAGACCCGCCGACCTGCGCCGCGTAAAGGGCATCGGGCAGGCCACCACCCGTGCCCTCGAACCGTATCTGCTTTTTCCAGTGAATACGGAGGATAAGCCATGATGGAACACTGTGTTCTGACCGTCGCGGCGATCGCCGCGCTGCTGGCCGTGGCTGCGTCATCTCTGGCGCAGGGCGCGGCGCCGGACGAGGTGCGCGTTTACATAGGCACCTATACGCGCAACAACCGCAGCCAGGGCATTTATCAGTTCCTTCTCGATGTTCGCACCGGCGCCATGAAGGAAACGCGCCTGGCTGCTCCCACCACCAATCCTTCCTTTCTCGCCCTCCACCCCAATCGCCGCTTCCTCTACGCGGTGGGCGAAATGGCCGCGTTCGCCGGCAGAAAAAGCGGCGCCGTCAGCGCTTTCGCCATCGATCCTGCCAGCGGCAATCTCCAGCTGCTCAATCAGCAGCCCACCGAGGGCGGTTGGCCGTGCCATCTGATAGTCGATCCGCCGGGCAGGCACGTTCTGCTGGCCAACTACGGCGGCGGCAACGTGGCCGTGCTGCCGATCGGCCCCGACGGCAGGCTCGGCCAGCGCACCGCGTTCATACAGCACACCGGAAAAGGCCCCAACCCCAAACGCCAGGAGGCGGCCCACGCGCACTCCATTAATCTCGACCCGTCCGGACAGTTCGCTTTCGTCGCCGACCTCGGGCTGGACAAGATCATGATCTACCGCTTCGACCCCGAGAAAGGCACCCTCGCGCCTCACGACCCGCCTTTCGCGGCCGTCGCCCCGGGCGCAGGCCCGCGGCATTTCGCCTTTCATCCCAACGGCCGGTTCGCCTACGTCATAAACGAACTCGATTCCACCATCACGGCCTTTGCCTGGGACCCGCTGCGGGCTGCGCTGACCGTCATTCACAGCGTCTCCACGCTGCCGCGCGATTTCACCGGCGAAAACACCACGGCCGAAGTAGTTGTGCACCCCAACGGCCGGTTCCTCTACGGCTCCAACCGCGGGCACAACAGCATCGCCATCTTCGCCGTGAACCCCGCCGACGGCAGGCTCGCCCCTCTGGGACACGTCTCCTCGGGCGGCAAAACGCCGCGCAATTTCAACGTGGACCCCACCGGCAGGTGTCTGCTGGCGGCCAACCAGGATTCCGACAACGTCGTGTCGTTCCTCATCGACTCCGACACCGGGGCGCTCAGGGCGACCGGCAACAGCGTCGAAATACCCATGCCCGTGTGCGTCAAGTTCTACATGCCGTGACGGCCGCTCGTCGCAGCGCCGCCGGCCCGCATGACACACCGGCCGCCCGGCGCGGTTTCACGAACTGCGCCATGCCCGCTCGAAAGCCTCTTGCAGTTCCGCGACGAAACGTTTTCCGTCGCACAATGCCGAAGAGGCAACCTTCTCGCGCAGCGCGCTGCGCGCAAGCAGGCCACCTCCGCGTTCGCGTGCCAGCGCAATGGCCTTCTCCGCATACTCCTCCTCGCTTCCGGCCGCCAGCTGCGGCAGACCGGCCGCCGTCAGCAGACTCAGCCCCACCCTGCCCACGTGTACGGGCCCGGCCAGGCTCACCACCGGCACGCCCATCCACAGCGCCTCGCATGTGGTCGTCGTGCCGCAATATGGAAAACTGTCCAGCGCAATATCCATCTCCGCGTATGCCGCAAGGTGCTCGGCGTACGTGGGCGTGTGGGGCAGCATGCGGACGCGGTGGGCGTCTATTCCCGGCAGATGCTCCAGCACATATTGCCGCGCGACGGCGCTGCTCAGTCCCCTTGCCTTGAGCACCAGCCGCGACTGCGGCACCGCGCGCATGATGCGCGCCCACAGGCGCAGCGCCTGCGGCGACAACTTCGCCAGATTGTTGAAACACCCGAAAACGACCGCGCCGCTGCGTTCGGCGGGGCGCTCGCTTACGGGCGGTGCTTCCGGCGGGGGACGGAAACACACCAGACACGTCGGCAGCCGCAGCAGCCGTTCCACGTGGAACGCATCGGTCGCGCCGGGCGGGTCGCAGAATGCGTCGGTGATCCGCCATCCCATCGCCGACATGCCCGTCGTGTTGGGATATCCCAGATAAGTGATCTGCACCGGTGCCGGCCGGCGCGCCAGCGCCAGCAGACGGTTGCGCGCGGTATGCCCCGCCAGATCCACGGCTATGTCGATCCCGTCCTCGCTTATCAGCCGCGCCAGAGCCGCATCGTCCAGGCCGGCCACATCGCGCCAGACGTCGGCGTGCTGCCGCAGCTCGGCCGTCAGATGGTCGGGACGCACAACGTCGGCGTAGCAGTACACCGTGACGCGGGCGCGGTCGTGTCCCTCCAGTATGGGGCGCATGAACAGGCCCACCGGATGCATGCACAGGTCCGGCGATACGTAACCGATGCGCAGAGGCCCGCCGTCGCGTCGCCGCAAGCGCACGGTCTCGCTCGCCGTCGAAAACGGCTCGGCGTGCGCCCGTGCCCACGCGGCGTGTTCTTCGCGCAGCATGGGTGCGTCCCATCCGTGCCGGTAGTGCAACGTCAGCAGCAGGTTGCTGTGCACAACGGGGTCCTGCGGACGCCGCCGCACGGCCAGCCGATAATGCTCGATCGCGCTGTCGATAAGCCCGACCGCCGCCAGCACGTTGCCCAGATTGCCGTGCGCTGTGGCGTCGTCGCTCATGTCCACGGCCCGCCGGTACGCTGCGATGGCGTCATCCAGCAGCCCGGCGCTCTGAAGCGCATTGCCGAGGTTGTTGTAAGCCTCGGCCAGGTTGGGGCGCAACTCTATGGCCTTACGGAAGGCCGTCGCGGCGTCGGCGAACCGACCGCCCAGTTGCAGCGCGCTGCCGAGCACAAGATGAACATCGGCATCGCCGGGAGCGAGTCGCGCGGCCGCCGCGGCAGAGTCGATGGCCTCCGCTGTGCTGCCGGCTTTCTGGGCTGCTATCGACAATTGCTTCCACGCCCCCGCATCCGTGGGAGCGATGCGCACTGCGGTGCGGGCCGCCCCGGCCGCTTCCGCACAGTGCCCCGCTGCCAGAAGGGCCAGCGACAGGTTGTACCAGCCGGTGACGTAGTCCGCGCGCAATTCCACCGCGCGGCGGAAACATGCCGCCGCTTCCGCATGTCGGCCCATCGCCTTCAGAGCGCTGCCGAGGTTGTTGTGATATTCGGGAACCGTCGGCGCCCGCTCCACGGCGCGCCGGAAACAGTCCAGAGCAAGATCGTGCCGCGCCGTGCGGAACGCCGCCATGCCGAGGATGTTGTTCGCCAGAGCGCTGTCAGGCTCGACCGCGAGGACCTGTCGGCAGATGGCTTCCGCGTCGGCGAATCTGCCCGTCTGTTCGCAGCGACAGGCCAGTTCCAGCAGCATCTGCACGTTGGGGTCGGTCATGGCTCGTTTCGCAGCGCTTCATCGATACGCCGGTCGAGCAGGTCCAGCAGCACCTCGTCCAGCCCCAGCGGAGCGGCCACGCGATAGCGCACATGGGGCCAGGCGCCGGCAGCGCGGGCGGCCAGTTCGGGTATGTCGCGCGTGGTATGTCTTCCGGCGCCCAGGAAAAACGGAACCAGCACTATCTCGCCGGCGCCGCGCGCAACGCAGCGGGCAAAGGCCGTGGCTATGGACGGTTCGGCCAGATCCATGTGCGCAGGCTCCACTATCGCGTATTTGCGGGCGAATCGGCCGGCAAACGCCTGCGCTACCCGCGATATGAGGTCGTTGCCTTCGGCGCTCCGCGAGCCGTGGTCCACGATTATCACCGCGACGGGCATCGCCTCATATTCTATTCGGCGCCGCCGCAAGTAGAATCTGTCCTGCCATGTACAGGCTTTCCACAGCCGCGGTCCTGCTGATGGCGGCGTGCTGCCTGGCGCAGTCTCCCGAGCAGAAAGTATTCACCGAACGCTACGGTGCCCGCGCCAAGGCCGTCTCCGCCACTCCCGACAAGCGCGACGATGCGGAATTCGCCCGCCAGCTCATAGACGATGCCCTCAAGACCGATGCCGATCCGGCGCTGCGGGCATACCTGTTGCGCAAGGCATACGACCTGACGGCGTGGCATGCCGAGGGGTTGCCCATAGCGCGCCAGGCAGCCACGCTCCTGGGCCAGACGAAGCCCGATCAGAAAGACGCTGCCGAGCATCTTCTGCTCGATGTGCTCAAACGCGAGTTCGACCTGCTGGCCGGAGGACGCAATACGCCCTTGTCGGCCGAGGCGAAGGCTGCCGGGCTGGCGTACGTGAAACGCGCCATGGAAATGGGCGCCGCACGGTCGCGATGGCCGGGCAGGCTTGACGAAGCGGCGGGGTGTTACCGTTCGGCCGCCACGGTCGCCGAGCGAATCGGCGCCGAAGGCGAAGCCGCCGTCATCGCCGAGCGGCTGCGCGATGTTTCGGAGCGACAGAGCGTATTGAAGCGAGCCGAGCAGCTGCGCGCTGCCCTGCGCAAGACTTCCGATCAGGCGGAAACGGCCGCGGAACTGGTCGGCCTGCTGCTGCGAGCGGGGCAGACCGACGAGGCGTGCAGGTACATTCCCGTGCTGAAGGATGAGACGCTGGCGCGGGTGGCGGTTCTGGCGGCGCGGCATCGCGCCACGCTGGGCGCGCCGGAGGCGAAAACGCTGGGCGACTGGTACCGCACCGCCGCGGAGCAGTCGGCCGGCCACACCCTCAAACGCGCGGCGCTGGAGCAGGCGCGGGCGTGTTACCGGCGCGGCGTGTCGATCGCGACCGGTCCGCAGGAACGCGCCGCTTTCGAGGAAATGCTGGCGCAGGTGGATGCCGCCCTCGCAAAACTTCCCGCGGACGAAACGACCGATGCCGCCTTGCCCGGCGCTGACCTTATGGACCTCGCTGCCCTTGTCGATCCCGCCGCCGACGCGCTCGAAGGCGAGTGGCGCAGGAACGCCGGCGGTCTGGCGAGCAGCGCTGCTCACCTGTGCCGGTTGCGCCTGCCGCGCCGGCTGCCGGCGGAGTTCGATCTGTATGTCGATTTCACCCGCGAGCAGGGTGACGGGATGGTGGTGCTGATCATCTCCCGCGCTCAGAACCCGTTTCAGTTATGCCTGGGCGCCGGCGAGTTCTGCGCACTGGAAACAATGCGCGGCAAGACCGCAACCGACCCGGCCAATCCGCTCCGCGCGAGTTTTCCCCTGGCGCGGGGCAGACGTTATTCCGTCATGCTTCAGGTGCGCAGTTCTTCGGTGACGGCGTTCGTGGACGACCGGATGCTGGTGCGCAGCGACAAACCCTACGAACTTTCGGGCGGTCAGCGCTGGCCGGTCGGGCGCGACGTTGCAGGTCTGGGCACCGACGGCGCCGGGGTGGTTTTTCATCGCGTCGGCATCGTGGAACACGTTCCGGGCGGCGGGCCGCGTCCGCCGGACAGGGTTGTGGATATGCTCGCCTGCGTTGATGTATCGCGCGACACGCTCAACGGCGCATGGCGGCTGGCTGAGGGCCGCCTTGTGCCTCTGGTGGGCATGTATCAGTGTCTGCGCATACCGTATTACCCGCCCGATGAATACGACCTGCGCGTGAGTTTCACTCTAACCCGTCAGGGCAGCGCGGCGACGGTAATCGTTCCCCGCGGCGATCGTGCAGCTGCGTTCACGGTCGATGCTTCCGGGCGGTGCGCTTTCGAAGCTGCCAAACGCCCGGCCGTTCCGGGTACCCGGCCGGCGGCAGAAGGAGAACCTCCGGCAATTGCCGTCGGCAGTGCGCACGAATGTCTTCTCAAGGTGCGACGCAATTCGATAACGGCGCTGGTGGACGGGCGGCGCGTGGCGGCGGTCGCGGCCGACCGCGAAAGCCTCGGCGTTCCGCCGCACTGGTCCGTGGGAGACCGCGTTCCCGGGCTGGGCAGCGACGGACCGCCCTGCGTCTTTCACAAGGTGGAAATGGTGGAGATAGGCGGCGACGGCAGGCCCGTTTCCTCGCGTTGACCGGCTGCCGCCGCGCGGAGATTGCCATGAAGCCCGTAGTGCAGATATCGCTGGATCTGGTGGAGATTCCCGAGGCGCTTTCCACGGCCCGCATGGCGCTGCGCGCGGGGGTGGACTGGCTGGAGGCGGGCACGCCGCTCATCATCGCCGAGGGCATGAACGGCGTGCGGGCGCTGCGGCGCGAGTTTCCGGGCGTGCCCATCGTGGCCGACCTGAAAACCATGGACGGCGGCTATCTCGAAGCCGAGCTCATGGCCAGAGCCGGCGCAACGCACGTGGTGGTCATGGCGCGCGCTCACCGCGAGACCATCGAATGCGTGGTGAAGGCCGGCCGCGATTACGGGCTGAAGGTCATGGGCGACAATATGGCCTGCGAGGACATGGTGGCGGCAGCGAAATACCTGGAAGACCTCGGCTGCGACTACATCGTGCACCACATCGGCTACGACTATCGCCGCGGAGTGGCGGCGCGCGGGCATCGCCCGCCAAGCCCGCTCGATCAGCTCCGCGAGGTGGTGCGGGCAGTGAGCATCCCCGTGCAGGCGGTGGGGGGATTGAGCATCGAGCAGGCCATCCGCACGCCGGAGTACGGCGCGCCGCTGGTGGTTCTGGGCGCGCCGCTCACGATAGACGCGGAATCTTTCCGGACGGCCGCCGGCGACGTGGAAGGGGCGCTGCGGGTTATCTGCGAGCGGGTGCACGCCTATGGCGACGTGCCGGTAGGCGGGGCTCCGGCGGGCAACTGACGCGATTTTCGCCGAAAATCGACGGTTCGGTTGTTGAACATGGGTTTTTTACGGGCTAGATTACAGCGCACGCGCTGGTCGGGCGCCATGCGCAAGAGGGTTTTCCGTGTGAGGGAGTCATGACGACCATGCCGCCGCAGCCTCCTCCGGGCCAGGGGCCTGTGGACCCCGGCGGCGCCTTCGAGCCGCTGCCTCCTCCGCCTCCGGACATTCAGGGCCAGCCGCATCAGCCCGCCGGACAGCCTCCGACACCGCCGGGTGTGCCGCCGCCTCCGCCGTGGGTGCCGCCTTTTCCGCCTTACGGCGGGTATCAGCCTCCGCGGAAGTTCACTTTCACGCGCGCCATTTTCGTGACCCTCGCCAGCACGATCTTCGGGCTTTCGCTGCTGGCGAACCTCTATTTTCTGGCGTTCAGCACCATGCTGGAGACCGCCGGAACGACGGAAAGCACCGTAAAGGAAGGCCAGGCCGATCAGAAAGTTGTCGTCCTGCCCATAGAGGGCATCATAGACGAGGGCACTGCCGCACAGGTCGACGAATGGTTCCGCAGGGTGGAGAAAGACAGGAACGTCAAGGCAGTGGTGCTGGCCATCAATACCCCTGGCGGAGGCGTTACCGCTTCCGATCACATCTACCACCTGATAAGACAACTGAAGCAACGCCGCGCCATCCCGGTGGTCGTGAGCATGGGGGCGCTGGCCACCAGCGGCGGATACTACGTGGCCTGCGCGGCGGATCACATAATAGCCCAGCCCACCACGCTGACCGGCAACATCGGCGTGCTGATGCCGCGATTCAACGTCAGCGAGATGACCGAACGCTGGGGCATAAAGGAGCGCACGCTCACAGCTCCGGCCGATGGCTACAAGAACGCCGGTTCGCCTTTTCAGCCTGAGAAGAAGGAAGAGGCCGAATACCTTCAGAGCATAATCGACAGCGCCTACCGGCGGTTTACCGGCGTGGTGCGCGAGAGCCGTCGCGGCAGGTTAAAGGCCCCCGAATCGCAGGTGTTCAACGGCAAGGTCTTCACCGCCAGCGAAGCCCTCGCGGCAGGGTTGCTGGACGACGACAAGGGGTACCTCGAGGACGCCTGCGCATGGGCCGCCGCCAGGGCCGGGCTCGGTTCGCCGAAGGTCGTGCGCTATCACCGGCGGCCGTCTCTGATGGACCTGCTCGGCTGGCGCTGGACGGGCGCTGCTTCCGCGGGTGGAGGGACACACGTAACCGTAACGATTGACCGCAAACTTCTCGATGAACTGTCCGCGCCGCAGCTGATGTATCTGTGGCGCGGCGACTGAAAAGGCATGCCGCGCCCGCCATGACGACGCGGCAACAGACGACGCGAGGACAGGCACCATGTACTACCTCATGAGGTTGCCTTGCGCCGCAATGTGCGCGCTTGTCGTGATGTCGGTGTGGCCCGCCAGTGCTTCGGCGGCTACCCCGCAGCAGGTCAACGAGGCCATCGACAAGGCCGTCAAATACTTATGGAGCGTCCAGGGCGCCAACGGCGCCTGGGAGGCCGGACAGGGAGGCGGCGCGCACGAGACTTCGCAGGTCGGCGGCCAGACGGCCATGGTCACATACGCCCTGCTGGCGGCGGGCGAAAGTCCGCAGGACCAGCGCATGAAGGCGGCCATCCAGTATCTTCAGACCGTTCCGATGCGCGGAACGTATGCTTCGGGCATGCGGGCGCAGATATGGAATTACCTGCCGCGCACGCCCGACGTGCGCGCGGGCATCATGGCCGACGCCGAACTGCTTCTGAAAACAAACCTCAATCAGCCCGGCGGCAGAAATGAAGGGCTTTACCGCTATACGGCCGCCAACGGCGATTACGACCACAGTTGCAGCAACTACGGCGTGCTGGGGTTGTGGGCCATTTCGCAGGTGCCCTTCGAGATCCCCACCGTCATCTGGCAGACCATAGACAAGGCCTGGCGCGAACGCCAGAACCCCGACGGCGGCTGGAGCTACCAGTTTCAGAGCAGCAGCGGTCCCGGGCAGGGCAAGTCCACGATGACGATGACGTCGGCCGGCGTGGCGACGCTGTTCATCACGCAGGACTATCTTTACGCGATGCAGGGCATCAACTGCACCGGCAACGTCGTCGATCCCCACATAGAACGCGGCATCAAGTGGATGAGCGAGAACTTCAACCGGTTCAGGGAAGGACAGTGGGTTTACTACTCGCTGTACAACATCGAGCGCGTCGGGGTGGCCAGCGGCCACAAGTACTTCGGCACCGTTGACTGGTATAAACACGGGGCGGACTTCCTCGTGCGCGGACAGGGGGCCAACGGGAGCTGGGGCGGCAACGTCAGGAACACCGCGTGGGCGATCATGTTCCTGGTGCGCGGGCGGGCGCCGGTGATGCTCAATAAGCTCGAATACTACGTCCACTTTGCCGGCGACAAGGAGCGCCCCGCCACGTGGAACGAACGCCCGCGCGACGCCGCCAATATCACGCGCTGGACCAGCGCCCAGATCGAACGCCTGCTCAACTGGCAGATCGTCAATCTCAAGGTGGATATCGAAGAACTGCACGACGCCCCCATCCTCTACATCGCCGGCAAGGAGGCCCTCAATCTGAAGAAGGAGGATGAGGATAAACTCAAGCTGTACGTCGAGCAGGGCGGCATGATCGTCGGCAATGCCGATTGCTCCAGCAGACCCTTCGCGGAGAGCTTCAAGAAACTCGGCACGAAGCTGTTCGGCATGGAGTTCCGCGAGCTTCCGGCCGACCACCCCATCCACACCGCGCAACAGTATCCCGCGCGCAACTGGCGCAACAAGCCCATCATCCTGGGACTCAGCAACGGCTGCCGCGAACTGATGATCCTGTATCCCACCGCCGACCCGGGCAGGTTCTGGCAGACGCAGACGTTCGCCGGCCCCAACGGCGAGCCGCTGGCGCAGTCGATGGCCAACATCTTTCTGTATTCCGTCAGCAAACAGAATCTGCGCTACAAGGGCGATATACACGTCGTCAGAAAGGACACGAAGAAATCAGCTGCACGCACCGTGAGCGTGGCCAGGCTGCAATACGCCGGCAACTGGGACCCCGAACCCGGCGGATGGCGTCGCCTGAGCGCCATAATGCATAACGATCACTCCACCGACCTGAAAGTTGAAACCGTGCGCCTCGGCGACGGCAAACTGTCCGGCAATTACAAACTGGCCCATCTGACCGGCACGACGAAAATCACGCTCAGCCCGGCCGCACGTGAAGAAATACGCAAGTTCGTCGAGGGCGGCGGCACGGTGCTGTTCGAGGCCGCCGGCGGCTCTGCCGACTTTGCCCTGGCTGCCGAAGCAGAATTGCGCGAGATCTTCGGACGTGAAACGCCGCTGGGCATACTGCCGCTGTCGCATCCCTTGTACAGCGCGGCCAACAAGATAACCGCCGTGGAATATCGTCCCGCGGCCAAGCGCCTGCTGGGCAACCTGCGCACGCCCAGGTTGCGCGGTTCCGGGTTCAAGGGCCGAACCGCCATATTCCTCAGCGGCGAAGACCTGAGCGTCGGGCTGGTGGGCAACGGCGTCGATGGCGTGGTGGGCTACAATCCTGTGGCGGTGAAGTCTTCGGACGGCACCATGCGCGCCGGCGCCAGCGAGATAATGACCAACCTGATCCTCTATGCCGCCAACCCTTCACCCCCGCCCGAAACCGCCGGGCAGCAGACAGGTCAGAGCGGCGGCTGACCGGCTGAAAGGCTGTTCGGGCGGGAAAGCAGGCTTGGTGTGGACGGTCCCGCGACGGGTTTCAATTCTGCCTTGCTCCGCGCCTGTCTTCGCGGGTCGGGGAAGGTGGTAATCTGGAGAACGCCATGAGCCAGGATTCGCCGCTGCTTGCGCGCTTGCGCCGCTACCGCGCCGAGGCCTCCGGCGAGGTTCTGCCGTACGCCCCGTTGTGCGCGGTCTTCCGCAGATACCTGCACGCCCGCAGGCTCAAGTTCACGCCTGAAAGAGCCCTGATACTCGATGCGGTTCTGCGGAAAGAGGGGCTGTTTTCGGCCGAACAACTGGTGGCCGATCTCAAGAAACCCGGCCACGATGTGAGCCGCGCGACCGTTTACCGGACGCTCAATCACCTTCAGGATGCCGGCATACTCAAACAGGTCTTTTTCGATAACAGGCAGTCGTTCTACGAAGTCGTGGCGGGCAGACAGATGCACGACTACCTGATCTGCGTAGTTACCGGCAGGGTGGTGGAGTTCAGCAGCGAGAGGCTGCGGCAGCTGCGCGACGAAATATGCCGCGAGCACGGTTTTGAACCGCTGTCGCACCGGTTTCAGATATTCGGAATAAGTCCCGAGGGCCGGTCGTCGCCCCCTCGCCGCGCTGCCCATCACAACAGGGTGTCCGGCACCCGTTCAGCACATCGCGGCAAAAGAGGCAAGCGCCAGGATGCCGATACGGATCTTCATACGCCAGAAGACTTCGCTCAGGAGAATGGCCATGGGCATAACCTCTGAATCGCGTGTCCTTGCCTGACCATGATTACAAACGTCGTGCCGGGAATCTGTCATGGGATGCGCCTTTGCGTGGTTTCACGATTCGACAGCCGGTGAAGAGGCCTTGAATAAAGGCTGATGTCTGGTATGGTGTATGTCGGATGTTGCGGGGGATAAACGCGTCGAGTTGTTTTGACGCATGCTGAACGGAACGCGATATCTCCCGGGGGGTCGGGCAGGTGCCAGGAGTGGCACGCTCGGGTTGTTGCTTTGCCAGCCGCTTCGTCGCAACGCTGTAAAGGCTGTTTTCCCCTTCGCTAATGCGCGCAGTGCAATGTGCGATACAAACGGCGTTTGCGATTCCGCGTGCATTAAAGAACCTTGTGGCGAAGTAAAACGTACTAAGGTGCGCGGGAACGACAGGCGGTTGAGGCTCCCGCTCACGTCGAGACGTGTTTACGGGCGCGACGCCGGCATGGATCGCCCGGCGGGTAGGCCGGCAAACGCCGGCGAATTCTCCGGCTCTGAAACACTTTCGGGCGGCGGAGGCACTTCAGCATGATGTGCGGGTTAAAGTAGTGGACGATCAACCCGCTCCGATAAACCGGTCGTAATTGAAGGCGAGGTGGTGTGAGATGGCCGATCGCCATTTGCTCGATGTTGTTGCTCATAAAATCAGGTTTTCCCAAGCAGTTGTCGTTTCCACGCTTCCGCGCGGCGGTGTGCACATAGTTCAACCCGCCAACTGTCCCGACAGCATGGTCAAGGCCTACACGCGCGATGCGCAGCGCGAAGACCGTGTCGCCTGGACGGCCTTGACCCGCGGCACGGTGGTCAGGGCGCGGGATTGCTGGACGGCCGAGGAATTCGCCGACAGCCCGTATCTGCACGGATTCCTCAACCCGCATGGGCTCCGCTACGTGGCAGCGATTCCGGTTTCGTCGGTGGTGCTCGACGGCTATCCCGGAGCGGTGCTGCTGTTCCGCGGTCCCGACGAAAACGACTTTACCGACGTCGAAGTAGCCGCCATGCGCGGCATGGTCGACAGCCTCAACGACTTCCTGATCAAAAGCCGTCCGGCGCGCAATACGGAACTGGCGGTGCATCGCGACCCCTGGACGCATACGGCTCAGGTGCGCGTCTGTATCTACGACAGCGACGCAAAGGTCGTTTTCCCCAGCGACGGTCTGGATGTTGACAGCCGCGTGCGCGAGCAGCTTGATCAGCATGCGAAGGAGGCCGTGGCATACTGCCGCCGCGGTCAGCTCTACGCCGACAGACTGCTGCTGCCCGACGCCCACGGCGAACTGTGGGTTTTCCACTGCGCGGTCTATCGCGATTATCCGGCACTGGGGCATGGCCCGGTGGCGTTTTTCTGCCTTCAGCCGGAGTGCTTCGAGTGGGTGGCGGTGCGTCCTGCCGACATCGCTGCACAGGATGAAATGGTTCGGCTGCTGCCCGCGATCAAGTTCATGCAGCAGGAGTTCGGGCGGCTGCCCATGCTTCATGAGACCGCTGACCTGGTGCATCTCAGCCCGTTCCATTTCCACAGACGCTTCACGGAGCTTTTCGGGCAAACGCCCAAGCATTTCCTGCTCAGTTGCCAGACGTACGAAGCCAAGCGATTGCTGGCTTCGCGGCGGCGCGAACTGGCGCGTATCGCCTCCGATTGCGGGTTTGCCCATCAGAGCCACTTCACCAGCCGCTTCAAACAGGCGACCGGCCTGACGCCCACGCGCTGGCGCAGTCTGGCCGACGAGATCGTGCAGAACGGTCGGCGCGCATGATAAGATACAGTCCTGCCGGGAGCGGCAGCCGGCCGGCGTGATGCCATCGCGCGGCGCCCGCCTCGGGGTGCATCATGACCAACGATACTCCGGATGCGCATGGTCGCGGCGGCGCGACTCTGTGCCTGGGCAACGTGAGTTTCCTCAACGCCCGTCCTCTGGTCTGGGGACTGGAGAACCACACCGACCTCGTTATCGTGCACGACGTTCCATCCCGCCTGCTGGAGGGCGTCGCGGCCGGTCATTACGACGTGGCGCTGCTGCCGGCCATCGACTACCAGCGGCGGGATGATCTGTGCGTCGTGCCCGCCGGCGGCATCGGCTGCGACGGCGCAACTCTGACCGTCCGCATCTTCTCGCGCAAGCCGCTCGAGGAAATCTCCTCGCTGGCCTTCGACGGCGACAGCCACACGTCGGTGGCGCTGGCGTGCATACTGCTTGCCGAACGCTGCGGGCGACGTCCGCAACTGGTGGAGATATCCTCACCCCGGGCTGAAGCCTGCGACGCCAGGCTGCTCATAGGCGACAAGGTCGTATCCCGCCGCCACGATGGATACCGCTGCGAGTTCGACCTGGGCGTATTGTGGAAGGAACATACGGGCCTGCCGTTTCTCTTTGCCGTCTGGATGACACGGCGCGGGCGCGATCTGCGCGATCTGCCCCTGCGGCTCAGCCGCGCCCGTGAGGAAGGGCTGAAAAACGTCGATGCCATAGTTGCCCGCGATGCCGGCGGGCGCGGCTGGCCGGCCGACCTGGCACGAACGTATCTCAGTACCCTGATGAAGTACGAAGTCGGTCCCGCCCAGTTTCAGGCCATGGCGCTGTTTCATGCTCTGGCGGCCAGACATGGTCTGCTTGCCCGGCCGCCGCGCGAAATACTTCTCTACGGCGAACACGGCGCCGCCTTCAGCGGGCTTCGCCGGACAGCTGGCGGCGCACCATAGCCGCCAGTCTTTCCTCCATCAGCCTGTCGCGCCGCAGCGCATACCAGTACTCGACCACTTTGTCAGGGTCCGTGCGATACTTCGGTTCGATTGTGGCGTGCCTCTCCACCACCACCTTGGGCGCCACCTCGTACGTTCCATCGGGCCGCTGGGAAAACTGGAAGAACACCGTGCGCCGTATGGTGCCCAGAGTGGCTTCCTGCGCGTCGTCGAATTTCTCGCCGTCGCGCCGCCAGAACTCGAAGACCTGCCGCGAGATCATCGGCTCGGTCGATAGAATGCCCGAACGGTAATCGCGCCGGTCTATGCGGAAGGCCCACCGGCGCGCCACGTCTTCGCACGTGTCCCACAGGACGGTCAGATCAGACCACGACGCCGTAGCGCTGGCGGGCTGCGCAAGCCAGTATTCGACCGTGGCCGTCTTCGCATCGGCCTGCGCGGTCTCCAATGGCCGCGACGGCGCCCAGGTCGTCCGCTGCCCGCATCCCGCCGGCAGCGCGCATGCCACCGCAAGCAGCGTCATCCGCCGGCAGAAAGCACCTGATATGCGTTTGCCGTATATCATCGACAGCCGATTCTACAACCCCGCATCTGCACGCGACAGCGCCCGCCGCCGCGTCTGGGCACACCCGGCGCCCGCCGCGTCACTGCGCCAGCCCCCGCAGGTCAACCTCTATGCGCCGATTGGCCTTTATCATCTCATCCCATGTCAGCCGCGATCGCGCCGCGGCGGCATCGCGCCCGAGTATGCATGCAAGCGTCGAATCCACGCCGTCGGCCACGGTGCGGTTGTCGAACACGCCTTCGCTTATGCAGCGGTGAAACTCCGCGATGTTGCGCTGGGCGCCCGCGCCGTAGAGACCGCGCACCTCGCCTCCGGCAAAGCCCTTCGGACCGCCGCGCAGCCACGTCCTGCCCTCGTAGTTGCCTTCCATGTATGCGCCCTGGCCCCAGGCATGAAGCCCGGCCGAGAATCCGTGCATGTTCTGTATGTGCTCGCCGCGGTGGTTGAGTATCAGCCCGTCGGCAAACTCGTAGCTTATGGAGAACACGTCGTCGCTGTCGCCGTGAGGGTCGCGCCGCCCGCGCCGCGACATGCCGACGGCCGCAACGGGCGTCGCGCCGCCCGCCACCCACAGTGCCGCCTGTATCGCGTGGATGCCGGCGTTGACGAAATAGCCGCCGCCGATGTCGTTGTCGTTGCACCAGATCAGCGAGTGAAGCCGGCCTTCGATGGTTTCGCCCCGCGGCGGGTCGGGGAAACTCTCGTCGGTGTAATAGGAACTGATCATGGCAATCCTGCCGAGGGCGCCGTCGCGAACGCGCTTTACGGCTTCCTGCCACAGCGGGTCGGTGGGTATCTGAAAATCCACCAGAAAACACAGCTTCTTCTGCGAGGCGGCCTGTCCCCAGCGGCGCACGGACAGAGCCCCCGGCACATCGCACGCTACCGGCTTGGCCATATACACGTGGCAGCCCGCCGCGACGGCGGCCTGCGCATGTTCGGGGAAGAAACACGGCGGCGTTTCCAGCGCCACGGCATCCACGCCGCTGTCCAGCAGCCGCTTGTAACCCGCAAGCCCCGAAAAACGCCGGTTCTCCGCCACGCCCAGCGCTTCGCCGGCCCGCTGTGCCGTCCTGGCGAAATAGTCGGCGACGGCCGTAATCTCATATCCGCCGTGCTTCCTGAACAGATCCGCTATCCATTGCCCGCGCCCGCCGCAGCCTACCACTCCCAGCCGTACACGCGCCGTCGCCGCGGCTGAATACACCGCCGACGGTTTCACGATCATCACGGCCGCTGCGGCCGCAAGTATCCGCCGGCGGCTGAGGGCTCTTCCGCCGCGCGCGGAACCCTGTTTCATCCTGCTGCGCATGCTCCTTTCCTCCAATCCGCGCCGGCGCGGCACCTCGGGGCGGCTGCGCCTGCCGGCCGTGCCCGCTATTTGAAAACGATCTCGCCCCATGCCGAGGGGTTCATCTGGAGCTCGAAAACCTCGTCGCTCACCAGTCCCGTGTTCTGGTTGCTCCAGCACGTTCGCAGAACCGTGTCCTTGCCGGCTCGGTCGCCGTGGGTGGCGCCCACGTCGCCGCGCAACACCTGCCCCGGCGCCGGCCGGAACCCCAGTTCCTTCAGCGGTATCGCCGCTTCCACCACATAGCGCTTGCCCGCGGCGTCAACCTTCACCTCGATCCGCGCCTGTTTCGCCACAAGCACGCTCTCCATGACGTACTCGGCGACGACTCCCGACCTGAACGCTTTCGGATGCTTCTCGGCAGCCGCCTTGCGATAGATGACGGCCGTGGGTTTGCCCTCATACGGGCCTATAGACAGGCGCAGGTCGCCCATCACAGCTTCCCTGCGGCCGGGCGGGGCCGACGGATCGGTGCCCAGCTGGAGGTCCACCGTATCGCCGCGCGCGTACATGAACTCTGGAGCGTCGGCGCCGTTGATCCACGGCGTGGAATCCTTCACCTCCCATCCGGCGTACAGGTTGTTGTCGTCCCACGCCAGGGCGGTCCGCACGGCGCTGGCCGGCTGTTTCTGATACGACACGATCGCCGACGACGCGAAGTCTTTGTCCAGGTCTCCGGTGAACACGGGCGTGGCTCGCGCCGCCACCAGCCGCTTTGCCGCCACCGACTGCTGGAGGTATTTCTCACGGTACGCCGCCGCCTGCGCGACGTCCTGTTCGGTGATGGTGATGCTGCCGCCAGGCAGCGCGCGCACCCTGTCCAGCCCGACGACTTCGCAGTTCCAGTAGCTGATGTGCCCTGCCTGCACCGACAGCCTGCCGTCGGGATGCTGCGATATCGACCCGCCAAAGGCCTCCTCCCCGGCGCCGGGCGGGCACGTGTCGAGGCTTGCTCCGGGCACGGCCTGTTCGGGCCAGGCGTTTTTCATGGGGTCGCCCTCGAAAAGCCGCGTCAGATAGAAACCTTTCTCCGTGAGTATGTGCCATTCGCCCTTGTTGGTCGGTATGACCCATATGTTGCCCACCGGCGCCGGCAACCTGGCCGCTCCCACGATGTCGTAAGCGCCGCGGATCATTCCCGTTTCTGGCCCGCAGGCGCGATGCGAACCATGTACGCCCGTGAAATTGCTCGGATAGGTCCACACCAGACGCCCGCTGTCTATTTCCCAGCAGTCCACCGTGCTGTGGTCTTCGCCGTATGCTCCGTTGTACAGCATGAACCTGCCGTCGGCCGAGCCGTGCCCGCGATGTGCGCCCATCCCCCCGCGGTGTCCGACATCGGCCGCTGCCGGCAGCCTCTTCGCCTGCGACAGGTCGTACAGCGGCGCGCCGCACGGCGTCCACCCCGTCACCTTCACCTGATAAAGCGACCCGTAAAAGGTCAGGTCCTGTGTCATGGCCATGTACCAGCCCGCCGGCCAGCCGCCCAGATCGATGTCGTATCGTTTCACCTCGTCGGCCTGTTCCTCGGCATCGTCGTTGGCGTCGGACCACACCTCCACCTGCCGCAGCTTCCGACCCTTCTCCGGACTGTCCTTCGTTATCTGCCGCAGCATGGCCCGGAGTTTGTAGTTGGCATCGCCCAGCCTTTCGTAGATGCGAATGGGGAAATCGCCGTGGAGGAAATGCGGCGTGACCGCCAGATAGAGCCGGTTGTTGGGGCCCGTGCCGAACCGCGAGATTCCCATGCCGTGGCGCGTTATGGTCCCCAGACACACGCTGCGTCCGGTCGCCGGGTCGATGCGCCACTCGCAGCCCTGGCCGACCATCAGATACGGGTCCAGCGGGTTTATGGCCGCTCCGGTGGCCCCGTACGATGCCGCCCCGAAGAACTCCATCACGAAAGCGCCGCTGCGCGTGTCCCACACGCTTACGCGCCGGGGCGCGCCGTCATCCTCGGCCACCCACAACTTGCCTTCGCCGTCCACCGCCATGCCGCCGATGTTGTACATGCCGTCGGGCGTCCACGGACCGAGCAGGGCACGCCCGCCCTTGCGCCCGATGGCGCGGACAGGAGAACCATCCGGCGCATAAACCAGCACCTGATGGTTCTCGCCCCGTATGCCCGCGTACAGATTGCCCGCCTTGTCGAGTGCCAGCGCGCTGATCCAGTCCTTTTCGCCCAGGGCGGGTTTGACAAAAGGCCTGGTCTGTCCGCTGGCGGCGTCCACTTCCAGTATCTGTGTGCCCGATACGGCCAGCACCCGCTGCGCCGACGCCGCAGCTATGGCGCCGACGGATGGCACCGCGAGTTTGCGGTCCACCAGACCGGTTACGGCATCGACGATCACTATCGTGCCGGGTTTCTGAAAACCGATGAAAACCTTCCCGCCCGCCGCCGCCAGCGCTGACGGCGCTCCGGGTGCATCCGCGGCGTCGCCCCAGATGTGCTTCATGAGCAGGTCGGTACCGTTCAGCGCAGTCCATTCGGTGTAGCGCCCGGTTTTCGCGTCCAGCCTGTAGATGCCCTTCGCGACGTACTGTCCGACGTTGTTGAAGGCATATACGGTTGTTCCATCGGTGGCCAGGGGCGCTGCGCTGGCTATGCCGCCGCGGATGTTCTTCCAGATTATGTTGCCCTTCAGATCGGCGGCCAGAAGGGGTTTGTCGCCCTCGCCGCCGGTCCAGCCCACATAAACGCGGTCCGCGGCGGCGGCGACGCCCTGCGGGTTGCCGTGATCCGCTCCCCAGCCGCGCCACGGCGCCGGGCCGCTGTTGCCCGCCCAGCCGCGCAGGCGCAGCCCGATACCCGTGTGATAGATGGCTTCCCATGTGTATTGCCCCGCGGCGACGGGCATTCCCGGCCGGCGCACCGACATGGTCGTCAGGCCATCCCACATGATCCGGTGCGTGCCCTTCGTAAGGAAATGACATGTCAGCAGCTGCCGCACCACCATTCCCCCGGGACCCCAGATGTTCAGCGATACGTAGCCGTCCTCGGGCAACGTTATGGCTATTTCCTTGAACCCTTCCGGCATGCGGCTGCGGATCAGACCGGTCCAGTCCACCACCGGCAGGCCTCCCTCCAGCCGCACGGCGAATTCGCGCCCGTCCGAGAGCCGCACCGGCCGGGGCTGGACGTTGCCTTTTTCGGCCAGCGTCGCATGGCCCCAGCACCGGCTGGCGGTGAACGTGAACACGCGATCGATGGGTACGCCGGGCTTGAAGATATCCTTGATGCTGAGCCGCCCGCCCGTGCCTATGGTGAAATTCGGCTCGATGGTGAGCACGATGCGCATCCCCGCCTTCATCTCCACGCCGGGCTTGCACAGCAGTTTCCAGGGTATGGCTATCTCCTGCGTGTAGCCCTTGCCGTCGGGCCAGGCCGCGAACGCCTGCAACGCGCCTTCTGTCTTGGCATTCTTCAGGCCGCCTTCGTTGAAGTTCCTGCCCCACGCGACGTCGATCACATCCAGACCGTCGCGGTCGCGCCAGCAGGTCAGATGAGATGCCCGCACAAGGGCCGCGTCCTTCGCATTGCGTTCGGGCGAAACAACCTCGCGCGCGGTGATGTCCGGTGCGGTTATGATGCGCACCTGAAGGCAATCGCCGTTGAAGCCGTAATCTCCCTTGACCGTGCCCGGGTTGTTCATGGGCGTTGGGTCCACCCAGCGCGCCAGCATGTAGAGATTGTCGCGGTCGTACATGGCGTGGAACCAGACCGCGAACTGCGAGGCGGCGTTCTCGACATTGCCGCATGCGAAAATGCCGGCCGAGAGGTCCCAGTCGTCATGCCGTCCATCTATGGCCACTTTGCCCGGCGCAGGCAGAATCTCGAAATCAAGATGCTCCGTCTCGGTTGCCTGCGCTGAGAAGTACACCGCCATCAACAATCCCAATGCTGCTGTAAGTTGTCTCATACCGTGGTTGCTCCAGAGGTTGCTCCAGGAAACGACTGCCGGGAAAAGCCTTCTCCGACGACGCCCGGTAAAACGTTTCCGGCGCGCCGCCGTATGGTGAGCTACCCCGCGGCCAATGCGGTGTTTGCGCCTTCTTTTCCGTTCATTGCCGCATGCCCGCGACCATGCACTCGGCCGTGAGAATATCAGGGGTTTTCAACATCAACCAGACGATTTGATCGCCGCGTGGCAACGGACGCCCGCAGACCGCCAACCGGCCTGACGCACCGTACGCTGGACCGCTATTGCCGGACCACGATCGTCCGCCGCGGGCAAGCGAGGTAAAGTGCTGGTAAGACGGCGTTTGCGCATATTGCTGTCCCGTCGCCACCTGGTCCCGATCTGTCGCACAAGTGGTTCCTGCGCAAAACGCTGGAGCGCTATGGGCGCATACGGCAAAATCGCAAAATGACGTGTAATTATCAACAGTTTTTCCACTTGCGTTCTTGCGCAGCATTTCAGGGCGATAATGTTCGCCGTCGGCAGGGCGCGAGATTGCTCCGGGCGCGCGGCTGCTTATGATGTCCGACGAAGATGAATCTTCTGGAGACCACCAACCTGGTGAAGTCGTACAACGGCCGGGTCGTCGTGGACAAGGTCAGTTTCGTTCTTCATCAGGAGGAGATAGTCGGCATACTCGGGCGGAACGGCGCCGGCAAGACCACCACCTTCCGCATGATCATGGGCATGGTGCGCCCCGACAGCGGGGCGGTGGCCTTCGACGGCGAGGACATAACTCACCTTCCCATGTACAAGCGCGCTCTCCGCGGCATAGGCTATCTGTCGCAGGAGAGATCGGACTTCCGCCGGCTTACGGTGTGGCAGAATCTTCAGGCGGTGCTCGAGGCGCGCAGCCTTCCGCGGGCCGAACGTCATCGCCGTGCCGAACAACTCCTCGATCAATACAACCTGCTCAAACTGCGCGACCAGCGGGCCGACACGCTCAGCGGCGGCGAACGGCGCAAACTGGAAATCGCCCGCGCGCTGTGTCTCGACATCAAACTCATACTGCTCGACGAGCCCTTCAGCGGCGTCGATCCCATCACCGTCGAGGATCTCCAGCGCGAGGTGGTGCGCTTGAAGGTGGAGTTCCATAAAAGCGTGCTGGTGACCGACCACAACGTCCCGCAAACCCTCAAAATATGCGACCGGGCGCTGATAATAGACGAGGGGCGCAAGATAAAGGAAGACACCCCGAAAGCCATCATAAACGACCCCGTCGTGCGCGCGGCGTATCTCGGCAACACGTTCCGCGGCGACGAGTTCGGCTGATTGCGCCCCGGCGCGAAACGCGCTGGCGCCTGGCGCATCGGCCACGCCGCACCGGCGACAACTCATGAAAACCGTCGAAATCCTCTACGGCACAACTGGCATGGTCCTGCGGGTTCCCCGGCACGCCGTCGTGTTGCGCGGCGCCGGGGCGGTTCCTCTGGCTGACCCGCAGCGCGCGGTTGCCGAGGCTCTGGACAATCCCATCGCCTCGCCGCCGCTTTCCGTGCTGCTCGAGCGCAAACGCCCGCGCACCGTGGCCATAAGCGTTTCCGACATAACCCGGCCCGTGCCCAACGCCGTCATGCTGCCGCCTCTGCTTGCCGCGCTCAACCGCTGCGGCATCAGCGACGACCGCATAGCTATCGTCATCGGCACCGGCATGCACCGCACCAGCACCCCCGAGGAGCGCCGCATCATCCTGGGCGATGAAATCCCGCGGCGGGTGGAAGTAGTTGACCACAACGCCCACGACCCTGCGACGCTGGTGCGGATCAACGGCAGCGCCGGTGCACATCGAGTCAGCGCATGCCGTCGCTTCGCCGAAGCCGATTTCCGCATCGTCACCGGGCTGATCGAGCCGCACTTCATGGCCGGCTTCTCCGGCGGACGAAAGGGCGTGTGTCCCGCGCTGGTGGACCTGGAGACGATACAGCACTTTCACGGCTACGCCACCCTGGCCGATCCGCGCGCCGACAACGGCGTGCTCGACGGCAACCCGTGTCACGAGATAGCGCTGCGGGTGGCGCGCGCGGTGGGTGTGGATTTCCTGCTGAACGTTGCCATCACCGGCGACCGCCGCATGGCCGGCGTGTATTGCGGCGACCTGGAACAGGCGCATCGCGCCGGTTGCCGCGATGTGGAGCGCTGGACGGGCGCGTTCATCGATCGGCCGTTCGATTTGGTTATCACCAGCGCCGGCGGTTTTCCGCTGGACCAGACCTTCTACCAGACCATCAAGGGCATGGGCTCTGCGCTGCCGGCCGTGCACGAGCGTTCGACGATGCTCCAGATCTCCCACTGCGGCGAGGGGCTGGGTTCGCAGGCGTATGAGAACCTGCTTCTGGAGTACGCCGGCGACTGGCGAAGGTTTCTGCGCGACGCCGCGGCGTCGCCGCGCACGCGCCTCGATCAGTGGGCGCTTCAGATGCAGGCCCGCGTGCAGGCGAAGATCGGCACAGAGCGGCTGTGGTTCGTTTCCGACGCCATCCCGCTCGACTTGCAGAAGCGCATCGGAGTTAAGCCTCTGGAGGGCGAGGGCGACGCCCGCGCCCGCGCGCAGCGCGCGATAGACGAATACATTCGCGCCAACCCCCGCGCCGGCATTGCCGTCATCCCCGACGGCCCATACACGCTTGTCAGACGAAACTGATCTCAGGGACATCGCCCGCGGCGCGCACGCCGGCGCGTTGCACGGCACCTTCACGCCGGGTCATAGCCGCTTCCGCCCCACGGGTGGCAGCGGCATATGCGCTTGAGGGCGCGCCATGCGCCGCGCATAGCGCCGTATTTGCTGATGGCGTCTATGGCATACTGGCTGCACGTGGGCACGTGGCGACAGTGCCCCCCGAGCACGTGCCCGAGCGTGGCGCGATACAGCAGTATCAGACCGATCAGCAGGCGCCGCATCTGAACGCTGATTATCGGCGCGGCCGCAACGGCGCACAACGCACCCGGCGCACGGCGCATGGCGCACGGCATCCGCAGGCCGTTGCGGGATCATGTGCCGGTGCTGTTGCCGTCGGCCTGCCGGCGCTGCCAGCGGGCGTCGAGCGTCCGCATGAGTCCGAGGAGCATGCGCCCCCACGGCATCTGCACCGCGGGGTCGTGCGGGCGCACAACGGCCACGAAGTCGTAGCGGCCCGTCAGCGACGCCTGGTTGAGCCGGAACGCCTCGCGCAGGCACCGTTTGATGCGATTGCGCCGCACGGCGCATCCGACCGGCCGACCTATCACGATTCCCAGCCGGCAATGACTCAGATCGGTGGGCGATGCGAAGACGATGAGCGGTCCGTCGGCCGCTCTTACGCGCATCTCGAACACGCGCGAGAAATCGCGGCGCGAGCGCAGCCGGTGGGAGCGCGGGAAGGAAAAGGTTCCGCACACGACGTTCTCCGCCGGCGCCGGTCAGTGATGCCCGCCGGCCGCCAGCCAGCGCTCGGCGTCCAGCGCGGCCTTGCAGCCCATGCCGGCGGCGGTTATGGCCTGGCGGTAGATCGGGTCGGCCACATCGCCGGCCGCGAAAACTCCCTCGACGCTGGTGGCGGTGCGGAAGGGGTCGGTCAGCACGATGTATCCTTTCTCGTCGCAGCGCACCTGCCCGCCAAGAAACGCCGTATTGGGGGTGTGCCCGATGGCCACGAACATCCCCGGCGCCTCGATAATGCTCAGTTCTCCGCTGACGACGTTCTTCACGCGGACCGCGGTCATGCCGCGATCATCGTCGCCCAGCACTTCCACCACCACCGAGTTCCATACCGGTTTGACTTTGGGGTTCTCCAGAAGCCGCCGCGCCATGATCGGGCTGGCGCGCAGTTTGTCGCGGCGATGCACGACGTACACCACGCTGGCGAATTTCGTCAGATATGTGGCCTCCTCCACGGCGCTGTCGCCGCCGCCCACCACCACCACCGGCTGATTGCGATACCGCGGCAGCGCCCCGTCGCACACGGCGCACGCCGAAACGCCGCGGTTCTTGAAACGCTGTTCTGATTCCAGCCCCAGGTAATTGGCGCTTGCGCCCGTGGCCACCACCAGCGCCATCGTCTCCACGGTGTTGCCGGCGGAATCGTTCACCACAAACGGCCGGCGCGACAGATCCACGCTCACCACGTCCTCGGTCGCTATTCGCGTGCCGAAGCGCTCCGCCTGCGCGCGCATCTGCATCATGAGCTGCGGGCCCTGAATGCCCTCGGGAAAGCCGGGAAAGTTCTCCACCTCGGTGGTCAGAGCCAGCTGCCCCATCGGCAGCGTGTTGCGCAGGCGGTTCTCCTCGGATATCGCGCCCTCGTACAGCAGCGGCGAAAGGTTGGCGCGCGCGGCGTATATGGCACACGTCCATCCGGCCGGGCCGGAACCGATTATCGTGAGTTTCTCAGGCATGTCTCTCCATCAGCATTGACCGAACCACAAATCCACCGTTTGCCGCACATTCTGTTCCAGCGGGGCGCTGCCGTCCAGCCAGTGAACGTCGGGGAACCGCCGGAACCATTTCATCTGCCGCCGCGCCAGCTGGCGCGTGGCGGTCTTTATCTGTTCCAGAGCATCCTCAAGCGACAACCGGCCCGCGATGTGCTCAAGTATCTGCTGATATCCCGCCGCCTCGGCGGCGGTCTGCGACAGCCCGCCGAACGTTTCCACCAGCCGGCGTGTTTCCTCGACCCAGCCGGCTTCGATCATGGCTCTGGCGCGGGCGTTTATCCGGCGATTGAGCGCCTCGCGATCCCATCGCAAACCCACCCACACCGCGCGGTGGCGCGACTGGCGCGATGCCCACTGCGTCTGAAGTTCCGAGATGGGCCGGCCGGTCAATTCATACACCTCCAGCGCCCGGACCAGGCGCTTCAGGTCGTTGGGATGTATGCGGGCGGCGGCAACGGGGTCAACGCGCTTCAGCCGCTGATGCAGTTCCGCGGTCGGCATCTCCATCAGCCGCTTGCGCACAAGCGGATCAGCGCCGGGACCCTGGAACATCCCCCGGAACAGCGCCTGAAAGTACAGCGGAGTGCCCCCGACGGCGATCAGCCGTGCCTTCCGCGCCGCGGCGTCGGCTATTACGGCGTCGGCCAGCGCCACGAACCGCGCCACGGTGAACGTCTCGTCGGGCCGGACAACGTCGATCAGATGATGGACCACGCGCTGCCGCTCCTGCGGGGTGGGTTTGGCCGTGCCGGCGTCCATGCCGCGGTAAACCTGCATCGAATCGACGCTGAGTATTTCCGCGCCGGTGCGCTCGGCCACGCGCATGGCCAGCGCCGATTTGCCCGAAGCAGTGGCGCCGATTATCGCCAGGATGGGCTCGGTTTCTGCCATCGCGACAGTCACTGCAAAAGCGGCAGAGCGTATCGGATGCCCGTGCGTTCGTAAGATGCGATGCCACAGCACTATATGCGCTCATGCTGTCGTGGCACGCCGTTTGTAATAACGTTAGCCGGAGGCAACATGAAAAGAAAGGAGGTCAACATGGCACTGCCCGCACGTGTCAGCCGTCATATTCATGCGGATCCGTTCGAGATGATCCATCGGGAGTTCGACAACGTGCTGTCGCGGGTCTTCGGCGGCAATGACGCCGGCGGCGTCTGGGCGCCCTTCTGCGTGGATGTGCGCGAGGATGCCGATCACATCTACGTCGAAGCCGACATGCCCGGCTTCAAGAAGGACGATATCGAGATAACGCTCGAAAACCAGACGCTGACCATCTCCGCCGAGCGTCGCGAGAGCAACGAGCAGCAGAAGAAAGGCGATTACCTGCTCAACGAGCGCCGCTACACGCGGTTCCTGCGGAGCTTCACGCTGCCGCCCACGGTCGATGACCGCAAGGTGGACGCGAAGCTCGCCGATGGTGTGCTGACCATCGTGCTCGACAAACGCGAGGAGAGCAAGCCGCGGAAGATCCAGATCACCTGATGCTCTTTCTGGTCCCCCGCGGCACGTCTGCGGGGACCGGCATCAGAGACGACGGATCGTCTCGATCGGACGGGAGCCTGCCTGGTGCGGGCTCCCGTTTTTTTGCTGCTATAATCCCGATGGTGCGCCGACAGGCCCCCGCACAAGGAGCGATGCGTTTTGGCCGACCTCGAATGGAAACAGATAGCCCTTGCCGTGGCGGCGGCCATATCGCTGCCGATAGTCGTCGCCATGCGCCGGCGCTCCTACCGGCGCTTCATCAACAGGTTCGCCGATGACGAAATCTGTCCTCACCTCAGAGGGGCGCTCGAACTGCTCAGACAGCGCGGACACCACGTCGTGCGCGCCGGGCAGAAATCGCCGCAGTTCCCGCTGGAAATACACGTGGCCCCGCTTTTCGACCCGGCGGCTCTGGCCGCCGAACTGCATCTGCGCGATCCGGTGTTCGTCTCCGACCGCAACGTGCTGTGTTGCGCCGAGCACGAGTGCGAACTGACGCCCGTTGACTGACGCCCGCGCTCCTGACCGCCGCATCACCCCGCTGCCCGCGCGCTGCTTTCCCGCGGTCGAGGTGTCCGCGCCTCCGCGTCATTGCATCGCCCAGCGTATGCCGCAGCTCGGCTTGCCTTCCCAGTAAGGATGCAGCGACAGCCCGTTGGTCTTCGTGGCGCTCTTGTCCAGACCGTATATGACCGGCGGGGCGTTGCCGCTTCCGCCGGCGTTGTTTATGCGGAACGTGAAGCCGAACGTGCGTCCGGGCGCGGGCTTGAACTGGCGCAACTCGGTCCACGGTATCGCCAGCTCGTATATGGTGATGTTTCCCTCACGTTTCACAACGCACTGTCCGCCGGGCACGGGTCCCTGATCGAACTTCGCCCGCGGCTGGCGCGGATAATGGTGTCCGCGCGGCACCCCCGGCGCCAGCAGCCGCCACAGTTCCGCCCCGCCGTCCGCGCATGCATACGCGGCGTATTCATAGTCCGTGTCGGGCATGGCGTGAAAACCCTCCGGCACGCGGTCGGTATCCGCCTTCAGCCGGTGATGCTCGTATCCGGGCATCACGTCGAAGCCGAACTGAAGCACGTCGCCGGCCCACGGAGCATCATCCCACGGCACCTTCTTATACACGTGCGAGGCGTCGGCGAAACTGGCGGCCGCATCGCGCTTCTTTGCCTCCAGATACACGCGCGCCGCGTTGCTGGTTACGGCATGGCGCACCTCGGGGTTGTCGTTCATGAGTTTCTGCAACTGCCCCCATGCCGGGTCGTTCCTGGCCTCTTCAAGGAGCTTGCGTTCCTGCGGATTGAGCCTGTTCTCCGGACGCCCGGCTATCCTGATGAACTTCTCGAAAGGCCGCAGCATCTCGCATATCGCATCGTCGCGGGCGCTGCGGAAATACTGATCCTCGTCCCAGTTGGCCAAGCGAAGATGGGGCTTGTGGCCGCCGGGGTCATGCACGCGGGCGGCCAGATACAGCGCCGTGTCGTCCCATGCCATCTTCACTTCGCCGAACGTTCCGTCGGGCTGTTTCGTCTGAGCTTCCACAAACGGCAGCCACGCCTGCTCGGTGGCGTCGGCTTTACGGGCGCGGGCCTGTTCGACGATGCCGATGTCGTCCTTCCAGTCGTCCAGATTGCCGTCGATCTTCCTGCTGCCGCGCTTCGCCACCGTCACGCGCATGACCTCCTGCCATGTTGCCTTGCCCGCGTCGCTTTCGAATGTCCATGCGAAGGGATACGCGTTGGCCGGCGACGGCGTGGCCGATACCACGGGCACGGCGAAATCGGCTGTCTGTCCGGCCTCCAGCCTTACATCCACGGCGCCCGTCGCCAGACGGATCGACGCCGGCGGCGTTATGGTCAGTTTGCCAGCGATGGGCCTGTTGAGAAGATTATGCAGAGTCACCCGCGCAACAGCGCCGGGCGCATCCAGAGGCGTAGTGAAATCGCGCGCGATGATCTCCACCGGCCGCAACCCCTCCAGACGCGCACTGTTCAAGCGCTCCGCAATGACCTTCAGCCCGCCCCGCGGCGACCTGATGTAATGCGCCAGATAGTCGGCCGGCAGTCGCACTTCTTTCATGCCTTCCAGTTCGCGATTGCCGGCGATGTCGTAGAACTCCAGTGCGCCGTCGGAGTTGTCTATCGTTATCGTGCCGCCTTTCTCGAGATGGGTCTGCCACCATACGAGATCGCGATACGCGCTGACGTCCGACCCCCACAGGGGCATGAGTTGTCCGAAGAACACCACCACCGCATCGTCGTCGGGACCGAACACGAACGCCCACGGCAGATGGTCCAGGAACATCAGCCTGCGGAACTTGCGCTGTCCGAGCATGCAGTTGAAGACGTTGCTCGCCAGCGCCACAGGATTGGGCATGTGATACTGATACGGAGATCCGGGCACGCTGAAGTACGTCATCGCCGGATGCCAGGGCGTGACGCGGTCCTGTCCGCACGCCAGAAACTGGCACATCACCTGCGGCAGCAGCACCTCCGTGGCGGCGATCCAGCTCTCCGTGTCGGTGCTTTCCTTGTTCCAGTAACGCGCCACCATCGGGCCGTAACTGGTGCGCGGGGGCACGTAGTGGTCGGTGAACAGATCCACCAGCTCGATGAGTTTCTCCGGGTTGTCGCCGCACAGAAACTTGTCTTCCGTGTTCATGATCGAACACGCGGCGGCGGTCTTTATGCGCCGGTCAACCCTGCGGCAGGCGGCCGCGATGCGCTTCATGAGCTCCCGGTAGTGGTTGGAATCGCTCTCCCAGCCGCTTATGGAGATGCCCTCCCACGGTTCGTTCCAGTGTTCTATCGCCCACAGCGCGCCGTTGCCGTCCTTCCAGTAGCGCCGGCAGAAAGCCTCTATCCAGCGCTCGAAGGCGTCGTAGTGCTTCGGCATGCACGAATGATCGGGCTTCTCGGGAATGCACGCCGGCGTGGGCTGGCCGAAAGGCATGGTCCAGTAGGGGTGTCCGCCCATGGTCACCAGGGCCTTGACGCGGGCTTCCTCCAGAGCGTTCAGATACAGGTCGAACCGCTTGAAGTCGTGTTCTCCCGGGCGCGGCTCCGACCAGCCCAGCTCGATGCGCACGCCGCCGATGCCCAGCCGCGAAAGCGTCCTGGCGCGCAGCGCCACGTGCTCGGGTTTCGCGCTGTCGTGGGTGATGAACTGTCCCTCGCCGAATACGGGAAAGTCCACGTGCCAGCCGTCGGCTGGTCTGTGCGCCCGGATAAGCGTGCACAGAAACTGGGGATTGCGGCCGTTGGGCGCCAGCGTGATCAGATACGTTCCATAGCGCTGCGGCACGGGCACGTTGCGCGCCTCGATTTCGGCCGCGGCGCCGGGTTTGTCTTCGATCGCTACCGGCACATCGAGTCCGCCGCGCACTCCCAGGTTCTCCACCTGCGGCGGCGGGGTCATGGTTGACATGCCCTCCAGATACCGGTTCTCGCGCGTGGCTATCTCGATGATCTCCAGCCTGACGCGCGAAAGCGGCTCGTCGCCGCGCGTCACCTTTATGCGCAGGTCCACCGGCTCGCCCGGATAAAACACATTGCCCGGCTGGCTTGCGCCGACCAGCACGTATTTCGTGTCGGGCGCTGCGCAGTTGAGGATCTTCAGATTGCCCGCACGAAGAAGGTCCGGCTCTGCGCCGCCGGCCGGCGAAACGGCGGCGGCCAACACCATCGCAAAGGCCCGCATCATTCTTTGCATGCGCTCTCCTGTATCCGTTCGCCGCAGCGGATACCGGCCGGCTGTCGCCCTGTCAACCCGCCGGCGATTGACAACCCGCTTCCGCAAGTCTAGAACCACGCCCTCGACAAACCATGAAATCCGAAAAAACCTCTCCCGCGGTGCGGTACCTCGCCGCCGCCGGCAATCGCATCCGTCAGATGCGCTCCGATTTGCCGAAACTCATCGACTTCGGCAGCGCCATGGCGCGGCATCTGCTGGCCGGCGGCAATCTCTTCCCCTCGGCCGTATCCCACTGGTGGCCCAGCGAGTTCAGCGGGCGCGCCGGGGGGTTGATGGGCATCAGGAGCGCCGATTACGTGCCCGCTTCGCCGCACGACGTGGCGTGGCTCACCGTCCCCGACCCGCGCTACTGGATCGCGTCATCCGACGAGCGCTTCGCGGCTCTGGTGAAGTCTCCCGCGAAAATCTTCGTCAACGGCCGCCCCCAGGATGTCGCCGGCGCTGCCCCCGCGAAGCGGTTTTCCGCCTTCACGGACGGCGCTGCCCCCGACGATGGCTGGGGCGCCTGCGGACGCATCAGCCCGCTGGTGAGTTTCCGGCCGCTCGAACAGATCATGCGCGGCTGGGCCGCCGCGGGCGAAATGATCGGCGCGTGCATCCGCGGCGGGCGCATGCCCATCATATGGATGAGCGTCTGGCTCGAAGGCGCGTTCGTGCGCAACGCCGCGTTCACCGAACATAACAACCTGCGCGAGCCGTGGTCGGCGCCGCTGTTTCACAACGACCGCTACATACCGCCGCCTGCGCCCGGACGTATCGCTTCGGATTACCTGGATTTCATAGAGAACATCCGCCAGGTGCTGCTGGCGCAGGCCGACAAGCTGCGTCTCGCCGGCCGGTGGCTCGCCGACGCCAGACGCGCCGGCCGGCGGGTATTCGCCGTGCTGGTCGGACACAGCTATCCCGCCATTCTCAAGCCGGATTACGGCCCGGAATATCCGGTGGAGTTCGGTCCGTCGGCAAGCGACCTGCGCAGAGCGCTGCCGGCAAGTCTGCGCGAGGGCGATGTGGCGGTGCACCTGGGCTATGGTCCCACGCAACCCGAGGACGTGCGCATGTGGGTGGAAAAGGGCGTGCGGCTCATCCACAGCACCCCTTACGGGCGCATGAAGGGCGTCAAAGACCACAAAAACCTCATCTGGCTCGACCTGCCGTGGCGTCCGGGCGATGCCTGCGTGGACCTGCCCGGCTACGGCGTGCGGCTGCTGCCATCTTCCAGCGCTGCCGATACGCTCGCTTATTTCGCCATCATGGCCGAGATGGTTCAGTCTATGGGCTGGTAGCGCCCGTGCCGGGTTGCGAATTGATCCAGTTCACGACCTCCGTCTGCATGTCGTTGTTGAACTCGCACCAGCGCTCGGGCGTGCTGAGCGTCAGTTGCCCGGCCGCACCGGCAAGTGCATAGGCCTTGCGGGCCTGTTCCACGGCTGCCACGACATCCTTGTGATTGGCGTGCCAGTCGTCGGTGGGCGCTATTATCAGCACCGGCCGCGGCGCAATGGCGGCGATGATCTCGGCAAAGTCCACCGGCGCTTTCGCGGGACGTTCGGCAAACAGGCCCAGTCGCGGCAGCCAGCCGTAGAAATGGCTCCATCGCCTCATGCCGCCGGTCGGCGCCGCGTCGGTGTCGGTGCGGAAGGGCGTGAAGCCCGCGACACATGCCACTCCCCGCACGCGCTCGTCCAGCGCCGCCGTGAACAGTGCCGTCATTCCGCCCATGCCGAAGCCCACGAGGAAGATGCGCGACGGATCGACATTCTCGGCGGCAAGCAGGGCGTCTATGGCGTGGCGTGCGTCGAGCACCATTTTGCTCATCAGACTCCAGCGCGGATGAGTATCGTAAAAGACGCGCCTTTCCTCCTGCCGGCCCCCCGTGCCGATCGGATCGAAAGCCAGCGTTATCACGCCGCCGCGCGACAGCCGCAGATGCACCTGTTCGCCGGCCCGGTAACCGGCGATGTATCCCGTCGCCGTGTGCAGTGGGGCAAGCCACACGGCGCCGGGCAGCGCCGCCGTGCGTCTGGCACCGGCAGGGGGGTAGTATATGTCGCCGGTTATGTCGTGCCCGAGGCGACAGCGCACGCGGCGGGGCTGGGTTGCCGGAACTATCGCAGCGCCCGCCGGCACTGTCTCCGCCCGAGGTTCGACCTTCTCATACGCCGGACCGTCGCCCAGCAGCCATTGCACCTGTGCGCGTATCTCCGCAACCCGTTGCGGCCAGCGCGCCGAGGGCACGGGTTTGCCGGAGGCATCCGCGGTGGGGTCGTCGATCGCCCGCTCGGGCATTGCAGCCACGTCCACCGCGGGGGCGTGGGCGGCGGCCCATGCCTTGTACTTCCACGGATGATACGGCCGGTACGGAAACGCCTCGGCAATGCTCCTGCCCTCGGCGGCGAGCATCAGAAAGCGGCTGTGATCCAGATATGTGGCGTCGTCCGGCGCGTGCGGCCCGGGACGGTAGCGCAGGCCGAGATTGTGCTCCGCCCCCAGCAGCGCATATATCTCGCGCGTGGATTCGTACATGCGTTCCACGGCAAAGGTGTTCTCGACGGTGTCGTGTATGGCCGTGCTCATCAGCAGCGGGCGCGGCGCTATGAGGGCATAGACCATGTGGAAATCGGCCGGCAGTCTGTTCTCCCGGCCGGTGAAGAAACGCACGCGTGGGCTTACCCAATACGGGAACACGCGCGTGAGCAGTTCGATCGATTCGCCGAAATAGTACTGGTCGCAATAGCGGAAGTGCAGCGAGCCGCCGCTGCCCGGGCTTGATGCAATTACGCCGGCTATGCGGTCGTCGAATGCGGCACAGGCCAGCGACTGCTTGGCGCTGCGCGAGTGCCCGCCGATGAATATCCGCGCCGGATCGATGAAATCCAGCGTGCTCAACCAGTCGGCAACGCGGCTTGCGCTCCATCCGCGGCGGCGGAACTCGCTCCAGTCGTACCGCCCGAACAGGTCCTTGTATGCTTCCGACTGGTCCTTCTTCTCGGCAACGTAAACCGGGTCGGTGGCGTTGTACTGGCATATCGCAAAGGCGCCGTTTTCCATCGCCGCCCGGGCAAAACGCGTGTACCGCGCATTGTCCACCATGAACACCGGCAGACGCCGGTCCTGATGCGGCGGCACCCACAACCAGCAGTGCAGCTTCGCCGCGTGATCCGGACCGAACTCCAGCCGCACCGTCCACGCCTCGATGTCGCCTTCCTGGCGGCGGTTCTCCACTACGCCCCTGACGTTCCCGGGAGGCGGTGGAGCGCTGCCCAGCAGCCACGTTTCCACAAGCCTGCGCAGTTCCTGCCGGCGGGCAGGCCAGTCCGCACGCCCGATGCGCTGCGCCCGCCCATCGCGCATCGTTACGAGCAGCTCCTGAGGCCAGGGACTTACCGGCATTTCATCGAAATCCGGCGGAAGTTCGCCGGTCTCGGCCAGCCATTTCTCGAACAGCGGGCACGGCGGCAGCTGCCGGCGCAGACGTGCAAGTTCTGCCAGACGCTTTTCTCTTGAGTCCGACTGCGGCATGATGTGGCTCCCGGGCGTGGCTGCGACGGTCATACCACCAGCGACCGGCCGCGGCAATATCTTCGCGCCCGCGTCGTAATCGTTCTGGCCGGACGGACAAGCCTGCGCGCATATGACGCCGCGGGCGTAGTATTAATGGCAAGACACAGGATCAACTGATGACCATCGAGGCCGCTGCCGTTCAAAGTGTTACGCGCCCCACGGCCACAGCCTGGCCTGCATGGATGACCGCTATCGGTCGCATATTCGACCGTCTGCTGTGGCTGGAGGCGTGCATATTGCTCACCCTGGCTCACGTGCTGCTCGGCGGCTACCGGCTGGGTGCCGGCAACCAGGCGATACAGATACCCTTCGTCAAGCGATTGCTCGACCCCACCCTGTATCCCAATGACCCGCTGGTGAACACCATCTCCGAATACCCCACCTTTTTCTTCCGCGGGGTGGCGTGGCTGCTGCGCTATTTCGAACTGGCGCCGACTTACTTCTGTCTGCACGTGCTCACGGCCGCGCTGGTGTTCATCGCCGCCTACGGTCTGGCCAAATCCATATTCCGCGATCGTCTGGCCGGCATCATGGTCGTCCTGATGCTGTTCGCCGGCCATCACCGGGCGCTGGGCGGCGACGACCTGTATTCGCTGGGCTTCACCCACACCTGGGCGGTCTTCCCGCTGGCCATCGGGACGCTGATACTCTTCTACCGCGAGCGGCTGTGGGCGGCGTTCATACTCGCGGGGCTGATATTCAACCTCCATGCCCTGACGGCCGGATATCTGATGGCCATGATGGGCCTGTGGCTGCTGCTGGACGTGCGCCGCACGGGCCTGTTGAAGACCGCCGGTCTGCTGCTGGCCGCGGCGCTGCCGGCGCTGCCCACCGTAGCGCTGATGGTGCAGCATCCGCAGTCGTTCGACGCGCAGTGGATCAACCTCACGTGGATGCGCTCGGCGGACCACTCGTTTCCGTCGAGCTGGTGGCAGCCCGGCGCCGTGGATGTGCCGCGGTTTGCCGTGATAGTCGCCCTGGCGGCGCTGTCGCTCAGTTTCCGCGCGCCGCCCGCCGCGCAGCGCAAGAGCATCATCATCGCCTGTGCCGTGGCGCTGCTGTTCGTCGCCGGATACGTGTTCTCGGAAATCTGGCCGGTGAAAACCGTGCTGCGGGCGCAGCTGTTCCGCAGTTCCCGTCTGCTGATGGTAATCATGTTCGCGCATATCGCGTATTGGGTGGCGTGCGCGTGGCGCATGGCGCTGGGACGGGTCGAGGGCGTCGCCGGATGGCGCGGCGGCATCGAACTGGTCGCGGCAAACTTGGCGCTGCTGTGTCTGGCTGTTCCGCCGCTCATGCCGTATCTGCCCGCGGCCCTGGCGCTGGCGGCGATCGTGGCGCTGGTCAACGGCAGGCTCTCATGGTGGCAGGCAGGCATCACGGGCGCAGCGTTTGTGCTGCTGGCGCTGGCGTGGCACAAACTTCATCTGACAGTCCTGCCCAGACCCGGGCATCAGCTGTGGCGGCAGGCCCTCGAGGAACTGCGCGGCTGGGAAATACCTTTCTGGATAGGTCTCGTCGGCGGGGCGGGCCTGTGGCTGGTGTCGCGCCTGTCGGTGGGCCCCAGACTCAGGGTCCTGCTGCTGCTTCAGGGCGCGGCGTGCATCGGTCTGCTGGTCGTTACCATATACAAGCCGCTCGTCCGGGCGGAGGATGCGTCCGATCCGTGGATCGACGTGCAGCGCTGGGCGCGCAACAACACGCCTAAGGACGCCGTGTTCCTCACGCCCGCGCAGCCGGGCGGCTTCCGGCTGCATTCGGAAAGGCCGGTGGTCTGCGAATGGCGCGACGGCACGCAGATGTACTTCAGCGCGTCGTTCGCGCGCGAATGGTTCAGGCGTCTCAACGCCCTGCGCCGCGACATGGTGCTCGATGCGCGCGGGCGCAACGTCCTCAGCTACAAGCCGCTCGAACGCCTCGGCGAAGAGGAGATCATCAGGACGGCGAAGGAGTATCAGGCGCAGTACATCATTCTGCCGCTCAATCGCGAGCGCAATCTGCGCCTGGTGTACAGCAACAGCGCCTGGGGCGTATTTGCCCCGGAGATGGACGCGCCGCCCGGCGTTATCGACAAGAAGCGCTGGTACGATCAGCGCGATTTCCTTCAGAATGTCGCCGAGCCGAGCATCGAGAAACACCGCAAGGGCGACATGCGGCTGGAACTGGTCGATGCCTCGGGCAGGCCGCTTGCTGAAGTGCCCTGCGAGGTCAGTCAGACGCGCCATGCCTTCGGTTTCGGCTGTTCGCTGCCTTTCTTCCTGCCCGAAAGCATAGGCGCCGACGGCGGCGATGTGATTCTGCCGCCGGTCCACGAGAAGGAACTGGCGCGCTTCCTCGAGGTGTTCAACTACAGCGTCATTGCGTACAGCGGCAAGTGGGTGTACATCGAGCGCGAAGAGGGCAAGCGCTACTACGACGATCTCGACCGCTACGTGGACTGGTGCGTGAAGAACAACATTGAGATGGAGTTCCACTACATCACCGGGATTCTCCCGCGGTGGCTGCGCACCAAGACGCCCTCCGAGCAGGCCGAGGCGCTGGCCCGTCATGCCCGCGATCTGATAGCGCGCTACGGCGACCGCATAAAGATCTGGCAGGTGGTCAACGACAAGTACCTGCTTCGCTACACGCCTCCGATTTTCGAGGAAATCCGCAAGACCCGTCCGGAACTGAAGCTCGGCATAAGCGACTGCACGCGTTTCTATCGCGCTCCCGGGGCGTTCGTCAGGCCCGAACTGGACATCTATCGCGGCATAGACGAAGTGCGCATGCTCAAGGCTCAGGGCATTCAGCTGGATTACTTCGCTCCTCACGGCCACAGCCCGCACGGCGTGTGGTGCGACCTCAGGCAGATGTGGGATACGTTCGACAAGTTCGCCGCCGAGGGCGTGCGCGTGCGCGTGACGGAGTTCATGGTGCCGCTGGGAAGGGAGATACCCTACGACATCTCCGGTCCCATACGCCGCGGCAAATGGAACAACCAGCTGCGCGCCGATTTCTTTGAAATGTTCTACACCGCGTGCTTCGCTCATCCCGCCGTGGATGCGGTCAACTACTGGCTCATAGGGCCGCATACGGTTACGCCGCGCTCCGGCCTGCTCGACGAAAACTACGAACCCATGCCCGAGTTCCTGCGGCTGAAGGAACTGATCAGGGGCAAGTGGTGGACGAAGGCCTCCGGCAACACCGACGCCGCCGGAGCATTCAATCTGCGCGGCTTTTACGGCGATTACGAACTCACGGTTACGCTGCCCTCCGGCAAGACCGTCAAGGGGTCGTTCTCCATCGTCAAGGGAGGCGCCACGGTGTGCCGTCTGAAGGTGGACGAGGAGAAAGGCGTCATACAGCGAATGTAGCTCCGGCGGCGGAGTTCGGCAGCCCTGGTCCGTATCCCTGGCTCAACGTCCTGAGGCCCGTTGGCCGATAAACACTCCGGCACCCGCTGCGCGCGTGTCGAAAGGATTCATTAATGCACAAACACCTGTGGCCGCTGGGGTTGCTGCTGCTGGTGGCCGGTTGCCAGGATATGGTCGGTCCGGAGGATATCTCGCCGCCGCCTCTTGCGCCCCCGGCCATATCTCAATCTCATCAGCCGCACGTCCCAGCATACGTGCCGACGCCGCCACCGGGGCAGCAGCCGCCGGTGTACCGCCCGCCCTATCAGCCGCCTCCTCCGGCTGTAAGCGGGCCGCGGGCGTGGATACCCACCGCTCCGCACCATCAGTGGAAATGGATAGTGATACACCACAGCGACACGCGGTCGGGGTCGGCCGCGTCCTTTGACCGCTATCACCGCTCCAGAGGCTGGGACGAACTCGGCTACCATTTCGTCATCGGCAACGGCAACGGTACCGGCGACGGCGTGATCGAAGTCGGACCGCGCTGGCCGAAACAGAAAATAGGCGCCCACGCCGGCGTTCAGGAGTACAACGAATACGGCATAGGCATCTGTCTGGTGGGCAATTTCGACGTGTCATATCCGACACGGGCCCAGATGAACTCGCTGGCGCACCTTGTCGCGTGGCTGATGCAGACCTATCGCATACCGCCCGAGCGTGTGATAGGCCATCGCGACTGCCGCCGCACCAACTGCCCCGGCAGATATCTCAACATCAACACCGTACGACAGATGGCCATGAGTTATGCCGCGGCCGGCTCGCCCCTTCAGAAACTCAATTCCAGATAAACCCTGCGGCGGAACTGCCGCGTCCGCTCCCCTTGCCTATGCGCCTTTCCATCGCGCCACCACCACGAAAGCGTACGAGAAATACGGCCGCAGCAGCCTCTTCCACGTCTTGAAAAGCGATTTGCGCGGCTGCACCCAGCATCCGTCGGCTATTTCGAATCCGCACCGGCGCAACAGCGCGGTCAGCGTGGTGGGGTCCTGCCAGTTGGTATGGTCTTCGTGGACCTCCGGCCGCCCGTAGCGCCATATCTTCCACGTCTGCCCCTGATAGAACGGGTTGGGAGTGCTCACGATAAGCGTTCCGCCCCCGTCCAGATGCCGCGCGGCATTGCGCAGGAACAGCCCGGGGTTCTCGAGGTGTTCGATGATCTCGCCGGCCACGATGGTATCGAACCTTCTGCCCAGGTCCATCGTCTGCGCGTCGGCGCAGATGACGCTATAGCCCATCGCTGCCAGCGCCTTTACGCCCTCCTCATCGACATCCACGCCGACGGTCTGCGGGTTGACCGCGACGATGCGGCGAAAAAGCATGTCGGGCTTGTGACCGATGCGGCTGGACGACTGCTGGCGCGCTGGCCTGGCATCGACACATCCCACATCCAGCACGCGGCGGTCGCGGATGTGCGGTTCGATGACCTCGAATCTGTCGCGGACCGTTCTGTTGAACACGGAGGCGGTTTTCTTACGTACCGTTAACCATGTCAAGCGTACGGCGGACCGTCCTGCTGCGTTGTACAGGCCACCGTGCCATCACGCCGGTTCAGCTCAGAGCGATCTCACGCCCGGCCCGCGCCGATTCGTACAGCGCGTCAAGAGTGCGGATGACGTTCAGCACCTCTTCGCGCCTGACGATGGGCTGTTCCTGCCCGCGAACGACCTTGACGAAATGCGCTGTGGCCTCCCAGTGGCCGGCGAACTCCACGTTTCTGCCGGCCGGCACCAGCGGCGTCACGTTCACCTGGAGCGACCCCATGTTGGTGACGAGCGTAAGCGGGTCCAGCACCAGCCCGCCTTCGGTTCCCAGCAGCATGGCGCCTCCGGTGTTCTGAGGAACGTTCGCCGCCCAGCTGGTCTTGAACGCCACGGTCGCCCCGCCTTCGAGCCGTATGAACGCCGCCGCCATGTCCTCCACATCGAAGTCGCGGCGGTCATACGGGCGGGGCGTGAGCACCCCCAGCGGCGCGCCGCTGTCGGCCATGGAGGTGAGCAGCTTCTCATCGCGGACCGCCAGTTTCGTATATGTGACCCCGCTCACCGCTATCACGCGCGGATTGCCCATGAGCCAGAACAGCAGATCGACCGCGTGCACGCCGAGATCGTAAACCGGCCCGCCCCCCGAATGCTGTTTCTGATGAAACTGCCCCCATGTGGGCACGCCCCGCCGGCGCATCTGCCAGGTTTCAGCGTAGTAGATTTCGCCGAGCCTCCCGGCCTGCACGATCTCTCTGGCGGCGATGGAACGGTTGTTGAATCGCTGCGTCTGCGCCACCATCAGCACGCGGCCGGCCGCATCCGCGGCGTCGAACATCGCCAGCGCATCGGCGTGGCACGTGGCAACCGGTTTTTCGCAGAACACGTGCGCGCCGGCGCGGAGCGATTCGATGGCCTGCTCCTTGTGATAGGCGTTGGGCGTGCATATCGAAACGATGTCCGGCTTGAGTTCGCGGAGCATCCTGCGCCAGTCGCCGTAGGGCTGTCCGACGCCATAGGTGCGCGCCACCAGCGCAGCGCGATCCTCGAGAACATCCGCCACGCCGACGATCTCCACGTCGTCCTTGAGGTTCTTCCACGCCGGAATATGCCCGGCCGTCGCGATCATTCCCGTTCCGATTACCGCCACCCTCAGTTTTCTCTCCGACATGAGCTCCTCCTTCTGATAAGGCGCTTCAGCCCGCGCGCGATTGTCGCAGATGGCGGCGTGTGAATCAAAAGCCGCCGCTTTGGCCACCGCCTGGAAATGACCGGTGCTTGCAGCGCTATGGGCGGCGCGTAGTGATTTTCCGGATGCGCCAGGATATCCACCGGGTTATGCACAGGGAAAGTGCTTGCCGGAACGCCGGTTGCGGCAGAAGCGGCGAATGGCCAATAAAATCAAGCCTTTTTTGTTGCCCGCGGGTCGATCGTGGGCTAGAGTATTTATGCCGTCGGGCGGGAAACCGTCTGGCGGAAGAGGAAAAGGCTCCTGATACGGAGACCGGTTCCCGAAGAGAGCAAACCGTGCAAAACAACGAATTGCGGGCACGGCGGGAACCGGCGGCCAGCGACGAGGCTGCCCCGAACTAATGGGCTCAAAAAGCCCGCAGGCAATCAGGGCTAACGTCGCCGCGCGTGACGCGTCGGACCGCGAGGACAAACTCCTCCACTTGACGACGCGTCGGACCCAGGGCCTTCTTCCGGAACGCCGTAAAGGCGAAAGCGGGCCGGCCAGCCCGCCCATTTCCGGAAGAGCCCGATCCTAGGCGAAAGGGTCCGGGAGAGCGAAACCCACGGCCGTCCAGTCGGGAGACCGCTACGCCGCCCCAGGTGGGCGAGCCGCCGCGGTGAGGCAGATCGCGGCGAACCGTCTGTGTGGAGGCTTTCGCAAGACTGTCCTTCACGCTGAGTGGACCGAGGCGGTCCCAGGCCGGGAGCAGATTGCCCCAGTATCGGTCCGAGCCACGAAGAGGCCCATGCGATGATTCGCGAATCGTCGCATGGGCCTCGTGGTTTTCGGGGGGCTCCTGTCTGTATGGCGCCGGCAGTCGCCCCGCCGGTACTGTGCTTCCGTTCTATTGACTTGTCCCCGGCCGCTGCCCGTCCGCCGGCGTCATGCCGCCGTCGCATGCGGCACCCGTCCCAGAAGCCGCGCGCGCAACCGCGCAATGATCGCGCTGTGCATCTGGCTGACGCGCGACTCGGACAGATCCAGCGTCCGGCCTATTTCCTTCATCGTCATCTGCTCGGCGTAATACAGAAGAACTATCAGCCGCTCGGCCCGCGACAGCTCGCGGATAAGCCGGCGCGCGTCTTCTCTGGCCGATGCCGTGAACTCTTCAGGTCCCGTCGCCTGCGCAAAACACTGTTCCAGCGGACTTTCGCCGGGCCCGTCGCCTGGGGGGCTGCCCAGGGGCAACACCCGCACAAGGTTTCCTTCGCCCATTATCTTCCGCAACTCGCGCGGCGACACGTGCAGACGGTCGGCCAGTTCCTCATCCGACGGCGCACGCCCCAGCTCCATCTCCAGATTGCGTTTCGTTTCCCGAAGCTGATGGTGTCGCCGCCGTGCCAGACGCGGCACCCAGTCCCACGAACGCAGCTCGTCCAGTATCGCGCCGCGGATGCGATTGCCGCAATATGTTTCAAACTTCACCTTCCGGCCGGGGTTGAACGCCGTTATCGCGTACATCAGCCCGAAAACCCCCGCCGACACCAGGTCGTCCAGCTCCACTTCCCGCGGCAGTTTGCTGTGAATGTGCTGGGCTATGCGCCTCACCAGCGGCAGGTAGTGTTCCATCAGCCGGTTGCGATCCTTATCAGACCTGGTTCTGGCGTATCTCTCCCACAGACGACGCACATCCGACGCCGTAGATCGTTCCATGTTGCCTCCGGGCTGTATCGCGCGACTGGCGTAAGGCGCAAACAGCGGCCCCACATCGCTTAATGCCTGTCGGCGCGGAGTCTGCCTCGTCAACTTTATCGTTCAGGAAGGATGGGCAGTTTAGACCCGCGCAAGGCACGTCGCGCAAATGGCAACTCAGGAGGCCTGTTCATCGGGACGCCGCGCCGGCAGGAACAGCAGCAGGATCAGCGTCGCCCCCAGCGCCACGGCCGCCTGCGTCCACCAGAACTCGGTATAAGACTGCACCCCGCGAGCCGCGACGGGTGCCGCAGCCGCCACAGCCTCCGGCAGGCGATAAGTCAGCGTGTCGGAATCGGTTACCTGCACCACGTGAACGCCCGAGAAGTCCTTCTGGGCGGCCCACACCCGCAACCGATCGCCGTCGCGACAACCGTGCCCCGGCAGCTTCACGGTAACAGTGCCGTCGCTGCGGGTCATCGACACAACCGGTCGAGCCGCGGCCGACGGCTTCGCCGGAGCGGATGCCGCACCGCCGCCTTCGCGCACCACCTCGGCCATGACCGGCCTGGTGAAACGGTCGAAGAACTGGTTGTAAACCCCGGCCAGCACGCCGGAAACACCGAGGATCATGCCGAACACCGTCTGCGCCGAATGCTTGACATCCGCCGGCGCGGAGCGATCGACGTATATGAATGCCGCCGCGTAGAAACACGCGAAGCACACGCCGTGCAGCCCTTGCGCTACCACCACCAGCCACGCCGGCTGTCCCACGGCGTATATGGCAAACCGCAGCACGTAAGCCAGCCCGCCCAGCACCAGCACCCGTTTGTATCCCAGACGTTTGAGGAACAGCCCCAGCACCGCCAGAAAGAATATCTCGCATATCTGCCCGACGCTCATCACCGCCTGCACCCACTTTTCCGGTATGCCGATGTCCTGTTTCAGATACGGCGAGCAGCGTATGAAATACCCGGTATGCACGACGGCGATGGGCACCGCCGCCAGCACCAGCACCAGAAACCCGCGCTGTGTGAGCAGCCTGAACGCCCGCGCGAAGGCCAGCGGATGTGCTACCTCGCGCCGCGGCGGCGTGCGCGGCAGCAGCAGCACGGCGAACGCGGCATATGCCACCGCCACCACGGCGCCTATACGCAGCGCGTCGGCTATGCGCCGCACGTCGCGCACCTTGTCGCCCGTGTCCAGCCACAGGATGCCGAACAGCCAGCCGGCTACGATCCATCCGATGGTCCCCCATGTGCGCACCAGCGGAAACTGCTTCTCCTTGTCACGCAGATTCTGAAGCGAAATGCTGTTGCTCAGCGCCATCGTCGGGGCGTACGCGATGGCGTTGATGATGGAGAAAACCAGAAACAGCGCGAAGACGGTCGTGCCGGCCATCAGATACTGCATCACCGCCAGCGCCAGCAGCAGCAGCGCCAGCGCGCGCTCGGCGTTGAGATAACGGTCGGCAACCTGCCCTGCTATGAAAGGCGCCGTTATCGCGCCTATCAGACCGGTAAGCGCGTATATCCAGCCCACCTGGCCGCCGGTGAACCCCAGCCCGCCGGCATCGGGACTGGTCGTCAGGTATATCGACGCGATGGGCACCCACAGTCCGCCGATGGCGTACTGAAGGAACATCATCGTCGAAAGCAGCACCGAATTGCGCCAGGACTGTTCCGGACCATCCCCGCCCGCGGCGGACGATCCCGATATGGACACGCCTCCGGAGGTGCGCGCTTCGCTCATGTTGAAACGAGATTGTCGGCCGCACGCGGGGCTTTTTCAATTGCCCGCGGCACCGCCGCCGGGGCGCGCCACCACCGTCGCCAGACCGAATATGCCTCCGACCGTCTTGCCGCCCGGCGCGGCCTGGAATCGCACCACCACGTTTTCCCTGCCGTCGGTCAGCGCCCGCGGGATGGGATATTCCACCACGAACAGCCGTCCTGGCGCGTTGCGATCGAGTTTCTGTGTGGCGATGCGCGTGCCGTCAACGAGTATGTCGAAGATGCGCCCGCCGGCGTCGTCGCCCCAGTACGTCACAGCCAGGGCGTTGTCGCGGTCGCCGCGCACCTTCATACGGTAACTGAAGAAGCCTGCGGCTCCGGCGTGGCGCCAGCTGCCCGCAGGATGCGTGCCGCTCGACGTGTCGGCGCCCTGCATGTCGTGCGCCTTTTCCGAAGCGCCGTCGCCCACCGCCACCATGTCTATCGTGCGCTGCTCGCGGTCGCGCACGGCCGCCACGGTCTTCTCATATTCCGCCAGCGCCGGCGAACCCGGCGGCACGAAACGCCAGTACAGCCCGTAACGCTGCTCGACAACCTCGTGCACGGGAATGAAGGTCATGTCGGTCGGCTGACCGGTCGTGCGGAAGGTCAGAGATTCATCAGACGTGCGCTTCAGCCACCGGTCCGGCGCGCTCATGTCGCCCGTGAGCACGGGCGCCGGCATGTCCGGATAGCGCGAATCCGGTGTTTCCACCAGTCCCGCCAGCACCAGCGGCCCGTACATGACGGCCGCCAGATGCGGGTCGTCGTTGACGGGCACAACCGCCAGCGACATCGGCAGCGTCAGTTCCAGCGTGTCGCCGTCGTTCCACCTGCGCTGCACCGGCAGCCATGAACCCGGGCGCGCCGATACGCCGGCAGGAGGCTGACCGTTCACCTTCAGCGTTACACCGGCCGTCGCCCACCACGGCACGCGCAGCACAACCCGCGCTTCGGCCGGTTTCTCCATCGACATCCGCATGGTTACGACGGGCGAAACCGGATACCGCGTGGTCTGCGTCAGCCTCACGACCCCCGCAGGCCCGTGCCAGGTTACGCTCGAAGGAACATACAGATTCACATACAGCGAATCGGCGCTGTGCCAGTATATGTCCTGCCACAGAGCGGCGTATGCCTGCATGCCCGTGCCGTAGCAGCAGGTGAAGGTGTCGAAGGGATTGCCGTGACTCTTGCGCAGCCCGGGCCTGAATGGCAGAAAATAGATGAACATGCCGGTGCGCGGATGCTGGCTCACCAGTATTCCGTTGTAGAACGTGCGCTCCAGCATGTCGGCGTAGCGGGACTCTCCGGACCAGCGCAGCAGATAGCGGCAGATCTTCTGAAAGTTGTAACTCGTGCAGAACTCCTGGTTGGTGGCGGATATGGTCGAGGCGAGCTTGCCGGGCGGTCCCCAGTGTTCGCCGACGTTGCTTCCGCCGGTCGCGTAGGTGTGCGATGAAACCAGAACATCGTAGAAGAACTCCACCACCTTCCGGCTGCGCTGGTCGCCGGTAAGTTCATATGCTCTGGCCTGTCCGGCGATCTGGGGGATGTGCGTGTTGGCGTGCAGCCCTGCGAGGCAATCCGTTCCGCCGGCAAGCGGGTCTATGAACGACCGTTTGACGAAACGGCCGGCGAGGTCCAGATATTTCCGGTCGCCCGTGGCCTGGTACACGTTCAGCAGCACCTCGTGCATGCCCCCGAACTCGTTGCGCAGCATCGTCTGCATCTGCGCATCGTCGAGACGGTCGCAGCGCGATTTGAAATAGTCCGCCATGCCCTTCAGCACGTCCAGCGCCTGGCGGTTGCCTGCCAGCGCATGCATCTCCCACAATCCGACCATGATTTTGTGCACGGTGTAGTACGGCGCCCACACTCTCTGTGAGCGTTCCACGCGGTCGAAGAACTCCTCCGGAAAGGCCGACAGATATCCGTCGCCGTGGCGCTGCTGGCAGGCGGCCAGAGCGGCGACGGTGTAATCGGCGTTCTTCCGCAGTTCGGCATCGCCTGTGGCGGCGATAACGCGCGCGCACGCGGAGAGATAGTGACCGATCGAATGTCCGCGCAGTTCGCACGACGGCGCTTCCCATCCGCCGTAGGGCTGGCCGACGGTCTCCAATCCTGCTGTCTTGCGGAAAGTCCACAGGAACCTGTCGGGCGACAGGCTGCGCAGATAGCGCACATTGAGGTCGAATGCCTGTTTTACCGGCCCGTCGAGCAGCTGCACCTGTGTCGCGGCGAAAGGCTCGAGCGCCGCTCCGGCGACGGGCGCACCTGACGTTCCCAGCGCACCGGCGGCCCATGCCGCACAACCTGCCGAGAACGCCGAAAAAACAGCGGGGAGAAGATGAGCGCAGGACATGGTTACTCCGCTGGACATGGTTTCTCCGATGCCGGAACGCCAAAAACCAGCCGGGAGTATGCGCCGGGGCGTCTGCAATGCAAGAGCGGCGGCAGAGATGATCATCCGAGCGGCCGCCGGCGCTGCCGCAGCATGCTTGTTGAAGGCGGAAAGATGCGATTGCGCAATGCGGCCGGGCCGCGGCTACGGGCGCGACACGTCGTCATCGTCATCGTCGTCAGCGGACGAGTCGGAGTCGTCGTCGCTGCGCAGCCTGGCCAGAAGTTCGCGCAACTCCGGCGGCAGCGACTGTCCGCCGAGCAGGGCGGCCATGAGGGCGTCGGGGCCGGGGTCGCCGGGATCGTCGCCCGTATCGATGACCTTGCGGATGCGGTCGCTGAAGATGTCCAGCGTGGGCAGGTAACTGGTCATCATCCGCGAGAACTGCTGCCGGGTTATGCCGCTGTCAACCAGCCAGCAGTCGGCATACACCACGATCTCGCCGTCGGAAGGGTCCCATCCGAACTTGACCATGCGCAGACGGTAGTTGAGCGACGCCAGCAGCCGCAGCACCGCCGCGATGTTGGGGTGGTCGGCGGGGCAGTACATGTAGCTGACCGTGCGGAACTGGAGAAACTGGCCGTCGTTATCCAGACGGATCACGCAGTGAAACGACCCGAACAGCCCCCTGGCGCCGAGCATGACCACCGGCCGCTTCGGGTCAACGAAGTACTTCAGTCCCTCCTGGTCCAGAATGGTCTTCAGTTCGTCGAGTGTCATGGACATGGCCGACCCATCCTTTCCTCCGCGCGGCGAGCCCCCGGTCAGATGGCATGTGCTCCGATGAAGGCAGGTCGCGTAGCGTTACTCAATCATATCCGCGCCGGCAGCGAATGTCGTCAGACAACCCGTCTGTCGCTGCCCGCGGCTGCTAACGTTTAACGTTCGCAGATATCGCTTGACTGAGCGAGGGCCTGGGTTTTGAATATATGTGGTGTCAGGTCGGCCGATGGCCGTGAAAGGAGTCGCCATGTGGTCAGCCAGGATGACCGTTGTCATGCTCGCGGCGTTTCTCGGTGTTGCGGGCGGATGCCAGAACAGTCTCAAAGATGAGAATGCTGCTCTGCGCCGGCAGAATCAGGAACTGATGGCGCGCAACAGCGACCTTCAGCGCGCTCTGTCGGCAGCGCCCGATCCATCGCAGCTTCAGGCCAAACAGAATGAGATAGCCCAGCTCGAAGCGCGCATCCGCGAACTGGAGGCGCAGCTCCGCAAGCCCGACCCCGGCGGCACCAGCGAGCCGGGCATCGAGGGCATTCAGACCTCGTACGACCGTCGCAAGGGCGAGATGACCGTGCATCTGCCCAGCGACATCCTCTTCGAACCGGGCAGCGCCCAGATAAAACCGAGCGCCAGGTCCACTCTGGACAAGGTGGCCGCAGCGCTGCGGCGCGATTACGCCGGCAAGCGCATCCGCGTGGAGGGGCACACCGATTCCGACCCCATAGTGAAAAGCCGCGACAAGTGGATAGACAATCTGGACCTGTCGCTGAACCGCGCCGCGGCGGTGTCCCGGTATCTTGCCAGCAAGGGCGTGGACTTCCGCACCATTACCACCGCCGGCTTCGGCGACGCGCGTCCCAAAGCCACCAAGGCCGCCAGCCGTCGCGTCGAAATCATCGTCGTTGTCGGCTAACATCGTGGCGGTGCGTACAGGCATTCTCGATTACGGCATGGGCAACCTCCGCTCGGTGCTCAAGGCCCTGGCGCGCGTGGGCTGCGAAGCGGAGATCATCTCGACGGCCGACGAAATCGACCGCTGCGACAAACTTGTAGTGCCGGGAGTCGGCGCCTTTGCCGATGCCGCCATCGCCCTGCGCCGCAACGGGCTTGCCGACGCCATCAAACGACACGTCCGGCGCGACAGGCCCTTTCTGGGCATATGCCTGGGGCTGCAACTGCTGTTCGACACGGGCTATGAAGACGGGGTGCATCAGGGTCTGGGCATCGTCGCCGGCAGGTGCATTCGCCTGGACGTGGACCGGACGCTCGGGCTGAAAGTGCCGCACATGGGCTGGAACCGGCTCACGGTCAGGTCTCCCTCGCCACTGCTGGCGGGCGTTCCCGAGGGGGCCGGCGTGTATTTCGTACACAGTTATCACGTCGTTCCCGAAGATCCGGCTGTGGTCTCCACCACCACCGACTACGGGATCGAGTTCGTATCGAGCATTTGCCGCGGGAATCTCCTGGCGGTGCAGTTCCACCCCGAAAAAAGCCAGAGCGTCGGGCTGCGGATGCTGGCTAATTTCGCCGCCATGCGGGGGATGGTCGGCTCTGGTTGCCTGCCATAAACAATTGTCTGACAAGGTCTTATCCGGAAAATCAGCCGGCGGCGCCAGCGCCGCAGATTCGCGCCGGATTCCCCGTTGCGTTGCAAAGCCTGGCTGTTGTTAAATCCCGCTACGTTACTGGGTTCTCAGAAGAAAGGGATAAGGTTGCTATGGCTGCTACGATCGTTGGCAAACCCGCACCGGCGTTTCAACTCGATGCCGTCGCTGACGGCGGCTTCAAGACCATCAGTCTTTCCGATTACCGCGGAAAGTGGGTGGTTCTGTTCTTCTATCCGCTGGACTTCACGTTCGTGTGTCCGACCGAAATCCTCGCCTTTTCCGACCGCATCGAGGAGTTCAAGAAGCTCAATGCCGAAGTGCTCGGCGTGAGTGTGGACAGCAAATACACCCATCTTGCGTGGACCGAGCGCCCGCGCGAGCTGGGCGGAATACAGGGGCTGAAATACCCGCTTCTGGCCGACCTGAACAAGACCGTGTCCGCGGATTACGGCGTGCTCTCAGACGCGGGCGTGGCGCTGCGCGGGCTGTTCATCATCGACCCCGATGGCGTTGTGCAGCACGCCACCATCAACAACCTGGGCGTGGGCCGATCGGTCGATGAAACGCTCCGCGTGCTTCAGGCGTTCCAGTACGTGCGCGAGCATGGCGAGGTATGCCCGGCCAACTGGAAGCCCGGTGCCGAGGGCATGAAGCCCGACTGGGAAAAATCCAAAACGTGGTTCAGCAAACACGCCCGCTGAGCCGGCAGCGCCGAAGGGGCGTGTCACGCCCGCGCGGTGCGCTGTTGTTCAGAATCGCGGCGGCGCGCGCAGTTATTGCGCCAGCGTTTTGACTACTGGCGAATCGTCGCGGCGCAGTTTGTCCATGACGCCTTCGGTGCGCAGTTCGGGGTGTCTGGCGAGCATATACGCCGCCCAGGCGCGAACCCACCATTGCTCCATGCCGGCCAGCCGGCGCAGTTCGTCGGCCGCCGCGCGGGTTGTCTGTTCGTCGGCGGCGCCGTTGTGTTTGCGCCAGACGGCTTCGGCAACGGTTCTCTCGGCCAGCAGCACGGCTCTGCGCTGCTCGGGGCCGGTCTGCGCGCCGAAAACCGTCATCATCTGCCACATGGCGGCCGAAGCGTCGGTTTCATACATCCACACTACGAGCCGCGCCGGCGGACTGGAAAGGTGTGCGTCGAGATAACGTCCGAAATGTGTGAAATCCACCCGCCCGCGCGGATCGGGAGGGGCCGCATACCGCAGCAGCGCCCGGGCGGCGGCGGCGACAGAGGCGTCGGCGTTGTCCAGACGCGCAGCGGCCACCTCCACCACGGTCGATCGCGGGAAACGCATGGTCTCCAGAAGACGCGCGAAACGCACCGCCTGTTCATCGCCCGTTATGCGGGCGCGGCACGCCAGCATCTCAACGAGCAGACGGTGCCGGTCCCAGCCGGCGGCGCGCGCGGTGTCCAGAGCATCGGCGGCGGCTCGCAGAAGCCGCACATCGTCATCGTCGGCAACGGCGGCCGCCACGTGTCTCTGAAGACGCGCTTCGGGCTTTTCCTCCCTCAACATCTCCGGCATCCTGACCTTCGGCATCTTCATCTGACAGCCCGCTCCCGCCAGCATCATGGCGAGTGCCGCGGGCAGCATCTGCAAGGGTTTTCCCATCCGCTAACCTCCTGTACTATTAGGCGCATGATAGCCGAAGCGTCCCGCAGGCCATAAGTGTCGCATCCCGCGGGGCTGCATTGTCCGCGGATACGCGCACCGTGCTCGAATGTCGGAAAAAACTCCCACCAGCCCGTCGGACGGACCACCCCTCACGCCGGCCATGCGCCAGTACCGGCAGCTCAAGGCGCAGTACCCGGATTACGTGCTGTTCTTCCGCATGGGCGATTTCTACGAGATGTTCTGGGAGGATGCGCACCTGGCGGCAAAGGTTCTCGGCGTGGCGCTGACCACCCGCTCGCGCGGCGGACTGGAAGGCGCCGATGCCATACCCATGGCGGGCGTGCCCTATCACGCCGTTGACGGATATCTGCGCAAACTCATCGCCGCCGGCTACCGCGTCGCCATCTGCGAGCAGACTGAAGATCCCGCGCAGGCCAAAGGTCTGGTGCGCCGCGAAGTCGTGCGGCTGATGACCCCCGGCACGCTCACCGACGAACCGCTTCTCGACGGGCGCAGCGCCAACTATCTGGCCGCCGTGGCCACCGGCATCACCGCCGCCGAGGGATTTCGCGCAGGACTCGCGTGGGTGGAACTGTCCACCGGCGAATGCGCGGCCATGTCGGGCACGCAGGCGCAGGTGATGGATCAGATCGGCCGTCTCCGTCCGGCGGAGGTGTTGCTGCCGGAGATGCCCACCGGCCAGCCGCACGAACTGGCCCGTGCCATCGTAGCGGCCGCCGGCTCCACCATCACTCACCGTCCGCCGTGGCATTTCGCGTTGCATCACGCCCGCGAACAGCTTGCCAGACAGTGGCAGACGGCCACGGCGGCGGGATTCGGTTTCGCCGATGACGACCCGGCAATAATGGCTGTTGCCGCCATTCTCAGTTATCTGGAAGAAACGCAGAAAACAGCGCTGAGCCACCTGCGGTCGCCGCGCCGCCACGTGGTGGACGACTACGTCAACATCGACCCGGCCACGTGGCGCAGTCTGGAGATAGAGCGCACCAGCCGCTGGGGCAACATCGAAGGATCGCTGTTGTGGGCGATAGACCGCACGCAGACGGCGATGGGCGGGCGGCTGTTGCGCAAGTGGCTCCGCGCGCCGCTGCGCGATATCGAGAACATCAGCGCCCGCCAGGATGCCATAGCAGCGCTGCTGGCTGCTCCAGCGGCGCTGAAGGCGGTGCGGACGACGCTTGAGAAGGTCTGCGATGTCGAGCGCATAGTGGGCCGGATATCCGTCAACCGCGCCGGGCCGCGCGATCTGGCCGCGCTGGCAAGATGCCTGGCGACCCTGCCGGCGCTGATGGACGAACTGGCCGGCGCATCGGGCGGCACGGCTTTCATGCCGGAATTGGCCGCCATGCGGGATTTTGTCGTCCGGCAGGGGAAGTTTCTGTCGTCGGCAATCAAGGCGGATCCGCCGCCCCATCTGCGCGAGGGCGGGGTGATTGCCGACGGCTACGACGCCGAACTCGACCGCCTCCGCCGCATAGGCGCCGACAGCCGGCAATGGCTGGCCGACTATCAGGCGCGTCTGGCCGCTGAGTGCAACATCCCTTCGCTGAAAGTCGGCTATAACAAGGTCTTCGGTTATTACATCGAGGTGACGAATCCGCATCGGGACAAGGTGCCATCCGGCTGGACGCGACGGCAGACCACCACCACGGCCGAAAGGTACATCACCGAGGAACTGAAGCGCTTCGAGGACGAAGCCCTCGGGGCGGTCGAAAAGGCTATAGCCCTCGAGCAGCGGCTTTTCGAGCAGATCCGCCAGAAACTGCTGCCGGAGCTGCCAGAGTTTCAGGAACTGGCAGACTGTCTGGCCCGTCTGGATTGCCTGGCGGCGCTGGCGGCGCTTGCGCAGGAGAGGCGCTACTGCCGCCCGACCATGACCGACGCCCGGGCGATAGAAATCATCGACGGTCGGCATCCGGTGCTCGAACAGCAGCTCGGCAGCGAGTTCGTGGCCAACGACGTGAAACTCGCGGAAACCGAGTCGCTGCTGCTGATAACGGGCCCGAATATGGCAGGCAAGAGCACCTACATAAGACAGATAGCCCTGATAACGATAATGGCGCACATCGGCTCCTATGTGCCGGCGAAAAGCGCAACTATAGGTGTTGCCGACCGCATCTTCGCCAGGATCGGCGCTTCCGACGAGCTGCACGGCGGACAATCCACGTTCATGGTGGAAATGACCGAGGCGGCCAACATACTCAACAACGCCTCGGAAAGGTCTCTGGTGATACTCGACGAAATCGGGCGTGGCACCAGTACACTGGACGGGCTGGCGCTGGCGTGGGCTATCGCCGAACACATCGCCGGCACCGTCAGATGCCGCACGCTCTTCGCGACGCATTACCATGAACTTACGGATCTTGCCAGGCACTTCGCGGGGGTGCGGAACCTGAACGTGGCTGTGCGCGAGTGGCAGGACCAGGTGGTGTTTCTGCATCGCATCGTAGAAGGCGGCACGGACCGAAGTTATGGTATTCACGTGGCGCGCCTGGCAGGCATCCCCAAGCCCGTGCTTGCCCGCGCGCGAGAGCTGCTCTCGCAACTGGCGGTGCAGCATGTTGGGCGGCCGACGATAGCGAAACGGCCCGCGACGGATGCGTACCAGCTTGAGCTCTTCGCGGATCCGTCGCAGGAGGTCATGAAGGAATTGCGCTCTCTGAACATGAACGAAATGAGCCCTCGCCAGGCGTGGGAGAAACTGGCGGAATGGGTTGCAAAGCTTAAGCCATGTGACGACAAGTCGTTATGACATCGCAGGGCGCGCAATACGCGCGCACACGCGCGCAAGCGACGAAGACCACAATCTGTCGCCAGAAAAAAATCGGACTATTCCAATTGCTTTTTCAGAAACCCAGTGTATTGTGCATGGTAGCAGTCAGGTCCGAAATCGTGTCCGTGCGACATCGGCGTCGCCAGTGTGTGGCGTTGTAGTTCCGAAAGCGAGGGCGCAGATGCGGAAGTACGTAGCGGCGATAATCGCGGCGGGTGTGTTGTTAGCCTGGGCAACGGTTCAGGCCGAGGACTTGGTGCCGCCGAACTGGCGCGGCAACCCGGGGACGACTTGGGTGCAGTATGAGTTTAACAAGCAGGGAGAATACTCGGGACCCAGCCCTTATTATCCCACGCCCGACGGGGGTTATCTTCCGCTCGGGCAGCCGGTGCTGGAGTACATTCCCGGGCCGGGCGCCGGATGGCATCCGAAGCAGCCGACGTGGATTCTGGGTGGCGGCGATTTGTACGATCCTGCCGGCGATCCGGGCGATGGCTGGATCAACCTCAGCGGCGAGATAAAGCTGTGGTTGCCGAACTTCGACAATAACAATCCGCGCAAGGAAGTATGGATTCAGCTCGTCTGGGAGCCTCAGGCGCCGGGCAATGTGCCAACAATCCAGTTCCTCGCTCCTCCTGGTCCGCCGAGCACCATTCCGCTGGTCAGGACGGTGCTCTGGCAGGCGCCGCCGAATGATCCTAATCCATGGCGCACCGTATATCACGACGTCTGGCACTTCGACCTTTATCCGAATCCGCTCTCCGAGAGATTTGAGATTCGCGGCGGCATTAACGTTGATGAACTGGTCGTCGATACGTGGTGCGTGGGCGTTCCGCTGCCGGCCGGCGTGTGGCAGGGCCTGGCCGGTCTGGCGATGCTGGTCGCCGGCGCGGCCTGGCGCCGATTCGCCACGCGATAGCGTCTGAACGTTGGATGGTCTCACATCCTCTAAGAGGAAGAGCACGAAATGATCATCAGCGCATCTTCCCGATGACGGACGATGCGCTGATGTTTTAAAGCGACACGGGAGATCGGAGGGTAAGTCGATGTGCAAGAAAATGGTGGCGCTGGCCGTCGGGTTGTGCATAACACTGCTCACCTGCAACGCTTTTGCCGAAGACCTCCATCCGCCAAACTGGCGCGGCCGGCCCGGATCGAGCTGGGTGCAGTATGAGTTCAACAAGCCGGGAGAATACTCCGGGCAAAGCCCGTACTATCCGACGCCCGACAACGGCTATCTGCCTTACGGCCAGCCCGTGCTGACGTACATCCCCGGTCCCGGGGCGGGGTGGCAGCCGAAGCAGCCGACGTGGGTGCTTGGCGGCGGCGGATTGTACGATCCTGTTGGCGAACCCGGCGACGGCTGGCTCAATCTCAGCGGCGAGATAACGTTGTGGATGCCCAATTCGCGCGAGATCAACCCGCGCAAAGAGGTGTGGATACAGCTGGTCTGGGAGCCGCAGGCCCCCGGCAACGTGCCGACGGTGGAGTTCCTCGACCCGGCCCGCCCGCCGAGCACCATACCGCTGGTGCGAACCATCCTCTGGCAGGCCCCGGAGAATGACCCCAACCCCTGGCGGGTGGTGTATCACGACGTGTGGCACTTCGACCTCTATCCGAATCCGCAATCGGAAACCTTCCAGATTCGCGGCGGCATAAACGTCGATGAACTGGTGGTGGATACGTGGTGCGTGCCCGAGCCGGCCGGCATGCTGCTGCTGGCCGTCGGGGCGCTGGCGACATTCCGACGGGGTCGCAGGGCTTAGCCGCGTTTCTACGCTTCAGCCGCTTGCTGGGTGCGGGCATCTTCCCGCAGGGCAGTTGTGCCGGTTCTGGTCGATAGCAGTGCGCCCGGCGCGGGCGGGGGCATGTGCCGGATGATTGGCGCAGTGAGCGGTTTCACCTGCCGTTCATTTCCCGCTGTATGGCGATGATGCTGTCGGCGACGGCGCGGCGTGCCGTATCCAGCCGTCCCATGCCGGCGGCCTTTTCGGGGTCCATCAGGTCGAAGCCGTCGGCCGGGAAACGCGCACCGCCCGAGGTGTATGCCGACCAGTCGTCCTGGATGCCGTCCGCCAGCCGGCGCAGCAGTTGCTCGGCGGCGTCGCAGGCGGCCTTCGCTTTGCCTGCCGCCCGCGCGGCGGCTATCGTCTTCTCCAGCATGCAGAGATACTTCAGGTCGTCTATTCCCTCGCGCGACCTTTCGTACTCCAGCGTCGGGTAGATCGTCGTGCCCTCGGTTCGCACCACTGAGCCCTTGCGGTTGTCAAGGTTGTAATACCACTCCACCTTGCCGCGCACACCGTACTTGCTCATCTTCCAGAAAAAGAATCCGAACGGAAACCGACCTGACCCGGCATTGACAAACCACGGTATGGCGCCGGTTTTCGTGCGCAGCTCCTCTATGAAAGCCCGGTTCATCAGCCTGCGGCCCTTATTGTGGTGGTCTATGCCGTCCCAGCCGTTGTTGAAGGTGGCCACGTTGAGATACGGCGCCATGGCCATGACTTCCATGTAGCCGTTCATGTCGCTGGTGGTGGCGATCTCGGGCAGTTCCTCCCATACGAACCGCGCCAGTCGTTCGGCTATGCGCACGCCCTCGATGCCCTTGTTGGTCAGTTCGTCGCCTATGCTCATAAGCACCGGCACGCCGTGTTTCTGCGTTTCGGCGTGCAGCAGACGCATGACCTTGATGTACTTCTGCTGCCAGCGGCGGCTGGTTTCCGACCCGTAGCCCGCCAGTTCCGAAAGCTGAAGATTCATCGGCGTGGCGAAATACAGCGGCGGCCGGAAACCGGCTTTTTTGTAAGCCTCGATGAACGCGCTGAGTTCGCTGGTGTCGGTATCGTGGACGGGCAGATGGAAGTTATACAGCGGCGCCACGCAGGTCATGCCGTGGGCGCGCATGTCTGCCAGGTGTGCTTCCAGCACACGGGCGTTCTTAGGACTGGAATAGTTGTAACCCAGCGAGAACGGCGGGTCCTCCAGCCGTATCGGCAGCACCTCCAGCGCGATCTCGATGTCGGCCAGCGGCTTTTGTCTTGAGGTAACCGTTACCCGCCCGCTGTACGTTCCCGGACGCGCGTCGTCGGGCACCCTGATTGTGCACCAGAAGTGCTCGGTCGTGTGCGCGCCCATGTTCCAAGGCCGGCCCAGCGGCATGAGGATGTCGTATCCCTCGCCATGAAAGGATTCGACCGAAGCGACAGTGATGTTGCGCGCGGGTATCGTCCCGGCAGGCCCGCTCAAGTCGCCGGCCGAAATGAATACTTCTTCCAGCGACTCATCGGGCCTGAGAAGGAAACTGAACGGCTCGTATTCGCCGATGGACGCGAAAAGCCTCGCCTGGCGCCGATTGCCGGCGTCTTCGCGCTGGATGCTGACCTTCGTCGGCGATTTGTACGAAAGGGTCCGGCCGTCGGCGGTTCTGATGGTGATCTCCGCCGGATTCGCATACACCAGCGGGGCATCCACAAGCGCCCGCTGCTGCCGCGAAGGATTCTCGCCGTAATCCGTAACGAAAAGTTCCACCGCCGCTTCCGCCGGCGCCGTCGGCAACATCGCCGCCAGCACGAAAAGTGCACACGCCGTCGCAGCGCCCGCCCGCCGCGGCGCGCCTGCGAACCGGCCCTGGCGCCCGTCGTGGCGCTCGCACAAGAAACGCGACATGGCTAATCCTCCAGTTTCCCGCCCACCGGAACCAGTTCCACATCATCCAGCCAGATGGTGCCCGCGCCGATGTGATAGAAATACACCCCGAACGTCGGCTTGCCCGGGTCGGGTTTGCCGCTGAGCGTGTACTGCTGCCATTGCGCGGGTATCTTCTGGCGCAGAGTCCCGGACGCGCCGTTTTCGAAGTTGACGAAGAGCAGGTTGTCGCCTTCGCCTTTCGCCCAGAACGTCAGGCGGTATTCCGTGGCCCCGGGGACGGCCGGCAGGGCGGGCGTGAATATCCCGATGCGGCCCTTCTGGCCGGTGCACGCGATGCGGGCGGAGTACTTGCCCGAATGCACGTACTCAGGGCGTTCCTCCCAGTAGTTTTCGTAGTCGCCGCCCCAGCTCCAGCCTCCCCACCACAGCCAGCGCGAGCGGTTGCGGGCGGAGTTCCTGTTGATCAGCTCGAAAGAGCCATTCTGGATGAAGTTCAGCGGCGGATCGGTTACCGCCAGCGACTGCGGCTCGTATGTGCCCTCCAGACGCTCAAGAAGCATCTTCTTGCGCCGGGCATATGCCTCATCGCTCAGCAGGCCATCCTTGTATTGCTGATCGACGGCCGCTATGGCCTGTTCGATGCGCTGGCGCGGCCAGAGGGCGGAGGCGAGTTTGCGGCGTTCCTCCTTCTCATCGGCGCCCCACAGAACCGCGCACGCGACCACTCCCGCCACGGACAGGATCAGGACAACGTGCTTCATGGCGTTCACCCTGGAATGAATTGTGATGCCGTCCACGGCTTTCTACACCTGTAAACGGGGCCTGTTTTGCGGCGCGGCGCTGGCTGGGCCGGCGCCGCGTGCGCCCGCCGCGTGTATCGCCACCCTGGCGAGCGTCACTCGATTTCCACGAACACCGGCCGCTCCGGGGCAAGCGGCACCATGACGCGGCCGCCCTCGACGGCGGCGGAGGTCGTCGTGCCCATGAGGTCGATGATACGTCCCGACCGACCCGGCAGCGCTGCCGTCTGCGGCTCCTTGAGCGCCCACATCGCCAGCAGCGCCGGTTCGCGCCGGCCGTCGGCAGCAAAACGGTACGCCACGATATTGGTCCCGAGGTCGGGATGTTCCTGCGGACGCTTGCCTTTGAGCATGCGGGTTACCGTGGCCAGAGCCCTATATGCGGGCTTCGGTCGGAAGTCGCGCATGACCACGCCCATGTTGTGTTCGAAATAGAAGGGACAGGTGCCGTCGTTGCGGAAATCGTACCACGATATGTTGGGCGACACGCCCGTCGCCACCGCGTTTATGTAGGATCGCGCCAGCAGTTCGGCCTGTCTTCGCGGGCTGTTGGGCGCGAAATCCTGTGACAGCGTGTTATGCGGCACATGCGTGGCCCAGCCCATCTCCGTTATCCACACCTCCCTTATGCTGCCGTCGGGCAGTTTTACCAGGTCTGCCGCCTTGCGCAGGTCTCTCACAAACGCCCGGTCGTCCATCGTTCGCCGATAGGGGTGTATCGTGAGTATGTCGAACGGCGCCCCGAGGTCCATGACGCGTTTGATGAAGTTGTAGTCGATGCCTGCCGTGGAGCAGCCCAGCACCAGCGCATCGGGATTGGCCTTTTTTATTGCCGCGTATGCCTTCTTGAGCAGCTCCGCGTACATGTCGCGCGGACCCTGCCAGAAGAAGATGTTGGGCTCGTTCCACACTTCCCAGTGTTTTATCTCGTTGCGGTAGTGTTCGGCGGCGGCCGCGGCGAAACGGCAGTAATCGTCGATGCCCTCGGGCGTATATGGCTTCGTCCACGGCGCCCATGAGCTGATCAGCGCGTATATGCTTATCCCGTAGCGCCGCGCCGTCGCCACCAGTTTGTCGTAGTACGTCCAGTCGTACTGCCCCTTGCGCGGCTCGACGCGCGGCCAGCTTATGCCCTCGCGCGACCACTTGACGCCGGCCTCGGCGCCCATGCGGGCGGCCTGGTCCATCAGCCGCAGCCCCTCCTCATCCCCGCCGTAGCGATTCAGATACAACCCCATGCCGAACGGGCTGGCCACATCGATCCGCGTATCCAGACGCGGCTCTATCGGCGCCACGTAGTAAGCCCAGACCACCGGTATCTTCTGTCCGGGAACGTTCAGCGACATTTCTGCTTCCTGAAAAACTCCTCCTGCGGGTCGGGCCATTCTGGCCTCCACCGGTACAGCGCCCCCCGGCAGCGGGAGTTTCTCCTTTCGTTCTGCCAGCACGGTTCCCGACCAGCCGCGAATGGTCCACGACAATTCGCCCTCGACAGGGGTTTCCAGAAGGCTGCGGGCGGTGGCCACGAACTCATCGCCGCGCAGGTCGGCCGTAAGCACACACGCCTGAGCCGGCCCGAAGGTCGTGCGTACGGCGATGTGGACCAGCTCCAGTTCGCCGGCGTCGGCGCGCTCGCCGCGATCGAGATATATGCCGGCAATGCGCAGCGGTCCGTGCAGTTTTCCGTCGTTTTCTCCGCCGAACCATCGCCAGCCTTCGCCGGGCGGGGCGGTCGCGACCAGGTCGTATTCACCATCGCCGGAGAATTCGCCAATGACGCGCTCGAAGGTCATGAAGTGCGTGGCGACGCGCATGCGCACGGGATGGCCCGGCGCTTTGCCGCGCACGCGTATGCGAAACTCCTGCGGCGTGCCCAGGAGCGACATGTCCGGCGGCGAAATCCCCACCGACGTCGCGCCCTTTGTGAAATCGTAGATGAGTTTGCCGCCCTCCAGGCGCGAACTGCCCGCCGGACCGCTGACGCGCAATGTCCATCCTTCGGCCGCGTCGAATCGCCACGCAACGTACGTGTTCGACTGCGCGGACCCCGCTCCGGACGGCGGCGCGGGTGCGGTGGCCGGACCGGTCAGAAAGCCGATCGCCCGCAGCCATTCCAGACATTGCGGCGTCCACGTGTCCTTCAGGCCCACGCCGTGCGGCCCGAGGTCGCCGCGCACATAGAGGTGCCTGACTCCGGCCCGCTTCAGCGCCTCGACATACATATCCGAATTAGCCACCGGCACGGTCTGATCCTTCACCGAATGCATGAGAAACGCCGGCGGCGTGTCTATGGTTACCTGCTTCTCGTTGCTCAGCAGATCGATAAGTTCAGGCGGCGGGTTCGGCCCGAGCAGGTTGTTGCGCGAGCCCGCGTGGCCCTGCGGTCCCATGCTGATGACGGGGTATATGAGAATCTGCACGTCGGGCCGGCACGACACGCGCTCGACCGGATCTTCGGCGTCGGGTCGTCCGGCGTCGTAATGAGTGGCGGCGGTGCTCGCCAGATGCCCGCCGGCCGAGAACCCCATTATGCCTATGCGCGCCGGGTCGAGTTTCCACTGTTTTGCATTTGCCCGGACGAATCTTATCGCCCGCTGCGCGTCGGTGAGCGGTATGGGATGGCGGTATTTCGGGCCCAGACGATAGCGCAGCACGAAGGCGGTTATGCCGTTGGATGCGAACCAGCGGCCTACCACGCCGGCCTCGTGGGGCGCGTGCGTGCCGTAGCCGCCTCCGGGACAGACCACCATCGCGGCACCGCAGGCTTTGCCGGCGGTGGGAAGAAAGACCTGCACCGCCGGCGTGTCGGCCGGACCGTTGCCCAGCGCCCCCGGCGCGGGGCCGGGCCATAGATTGATGGTCTGTCCGTCAACGAGTTCCGCTGCGAAGGTGCCGGTTGAATTGCCTATGCACATGGCAAGCCCGATCAGAGTAAGCGTCAGAAGCGAAGTCGGTTTCATGACTTCCTCGAGTGTTTTCCGGGGCTGCTTTCGCGTTGTCGGGCGGCCTCTGCGGCCGCCGGATCACGGCTGCTTCCATCGTCAGTATGTGCCCAGTTGTTTGGCCAGTTCCACGAAGCGGCGGAAATCCTCCAGGCTCACGCTGTCGGGCACGGAATGGTCGGAGCTGATGATGTATCCGCCGTTCTCCTTCATGGCCGGTATGACCTGGCGCATGTGGGCGTAGAGTTTTTCCGGTTCCCAGAACAGCGCCGCGTTTATGCCGCCGTGCAATGTGAGCACATGTCCGTACTGCTTCTTGATCGCGACCGGGTCCATGCCGGCTTTGACCTCGATGGGATTGAGCACATTGATGCCGATCTCGATGAAATCGGGTATGAAGGGCAGCACGTTGCCGCAGGAATGAAGTTCCACCGCAAGGCCGCGGTTGTGCGCCCAGTCGGCCGCCCGCTTGTGCACGGGCTTGAGCAGCTGGCGGTATGTGTCCAGCGAAAAGAACTGGTGGCCCTTGTAGCCCATGTCGTCGGGCCAGTGGATGGCGTCGAAGTGATAGCCGGCGTCCCAGATCATATCGAAAAGGGCTATGTGCACATCGAGGTAGTGATTGAACATATCGGCGAGCCACTCCGGGTCGTCGATCATGGTTTCCAGAACGCGCTCGGTGCCCACCGTCCAGGAATGGGTGACGTCGAAACCGAACCAGAAATGGCCTGTGATCCACGCGCCCTGCTGGCGCCAGCGTCCGTAGTTGCGCTCCAGCCGCTGCCAGTCTATCCGGTCGGGGGTGGGGCGCATGCGCGCTTTGGCCTGCTGCCATGAGTCGCGGTCTTTGACGGTGAAATCGAGGAACTCGGGCACGCTGCCGCGGTTCTTCCAGTTCTTAACGGTGACGCCCCAGGCCGTGGTGGTGATGCTGTACTCTTCAGTCTCCTCGATGGTTCGAACGGGATAGCGCGGGCTGTTGTCGGCACCGATGCCGACGAACCTGTCCAGGCCGAAATACTCTGCCCAGTCCACGCCTTCGGGCAGACCCTCGCGCCGCCAGCGCCGCAGCGTGGCGCCCCACGGGATGTCGGTTATGGGCACGCGGTCGGCTTCGCGATGGGCCAGCATACGCGTCATACGCTCGTGGGTGGTCATCTCGCGCATGGATCTACGGCTCCTTATGGCAGATTGCGGCTGATGGTAATCTGTGCGCCGCTGTGCGTACAGCCTTCAGCCGGCCTGCGCAGCGCGCGTCATCAACGCCTTTCAACGTCCGGTCGCGGCGCTGTATCTGGATAAGGAGACCAGACATGATCAATCACATTCTGAGATGCGCAATCGTCGTTCTTGCCGGCAGCGTGGTTCTTGCCGCCGAAGCGGAGCGGCCCGACAACACGCCGCCGGAGGGGTTCGTCGCGCTGTTCAACGGCAAAGACCTTACCGGCTGGAAGGGCCTCGTGGGCAATCCGGTGACGCGGGCGAAGATGACGCCCGAGCAGCTCGAAGCGGCGCAGAAAAAGGCCGACGAGCTGATGCGCGCCCACTGGAAGGTGGAGGACGGCTGTCTGGTGTTCGATGGCAAGGGCAGCCATCTGTGCACGGCGAAGGACTACGGCGATTTCGAGCTGTACGTGGACTGGAAGATAACCAAAGGCGGCGACAGCGGCATATATCTGCGCGGCACGCCGCAGGTGCAGATCTGGGATAACAAAGAGGGTTCCGGCGCCCTGTGGAATAACAAGAAGGACGGCAAAAAGCCGCTGGTCTTTGCCGACAATCCGGTCGGCCAGTGGAATACCTTCTACATAAAGATGGTGGGCGACCGGGTCACCGTAAAACTCAACGGCAAACTCGTCGTCGATAACGTTCCGCTCGACAATTACTGGGAAAAAGACAAACCCATCTACCCGACGGGCCAGATCGAGCTCCAGAGCCACGGCAGCCCGCTGTGGTTCAAGAACATCTACATACGCGAACTGCCGCGCCAGCAGGGCGGCAACTGACGGGCGATCATCCGGCGGTGGTTCAGCAGGCCGTGCTGCGGCCGCATGCGGCGCACCTCGCTGCGGGCCGGCTTCAGCGCTCGAGCTTCTGGTCCACCAGAAAGCGCCAGCCCCAGGCGCCGCCCCATTCATAGACCTCCGTCTTGTCGGGCTGCCGGGTTATCTTCACGCCTTCCTTGCAGCGGTATGCCGCCCGCAGTCGCTGGCCGACTATCTGTATGACGAAAAAGCCGGTGGTGGTGTTGCCGTCGTTGATGCACAGCCATTTCTTCTCCGCGCCTTCGGGCGCCCACTGGCGCACGCCCGTGCCCGTGTGGCCGTAGAGATACAACACGACGTTGTAATCTCTGGCCGCTTCGTAGAACTCTTTCCAGTCTGCCGGAACCCACCAGTCGGTATCGACCCCGCAATGGCTCATGAGCACCACGGGCCGCCCGCTGTTGCCCACGTTGTCTGCCAAATCTTTCTTCAGGAAATCCAGGGCGTTCTGCGGGTCGTGCCACACGGGCGAATAGCGCACGCCCTCGCGCTGCCGGTTGGCCGGATATATGCCCAGCTGCACGAAGTGCACGTCGTCCCAGTCCCACGAATAATGCAGGCCGTTTTCCGACACCGCGCGGATCAACCCTTTTTCCAGGCGTATCCGGTTGCGCCGCTTGAGCTGCGCCTGGAAACTGAATCCATGCTTCTCCCGGCCCTCGGGCGGACCGTCATGATTGCCCCATGTGTCGAACACCGGAAACTTCAGCAGCCCGTCCATGCCGTCAAGCCCGAAATCTGCCACATAGAACCGGTATTGCTCGGGCGAGACGTGCTTGCCGCCGATTACGCGGTCGCCGTCGTCTATGCAGTCGCCGAGCATGACCACGCCGCGCGGCCGGGCGATCGGATCGCCGCCGAGCTTCTCCGGCCACGACCGCTTGTCGATCTCGTTCATCTCCAGCACCGTGATCCGGTTGCGCTCGTTCTGTTCCTTGCGTTCGGTTTCGCGGTAGTGCGAGTCGGAAGTGGAGATGAACGTTACGTCGCGCTGCGGCCTGGTTGCAGAGGCGGCGTGCGCCGCTGCGCCAATCATTAACGCGCACAGCCATAGAGCGAACATCCGGCGTATGAGGGTCATTTCTCTGTTCCTTTCGTCCAGTTGAACGTCCTGAGGCAAGCCATTCCCCACTGGCGGTCGAGCCTGCGCTCGGCCACCGCCATGCGCCCGTCGGCGATCTGCACCACAAAGTACCCGTGTCGCACCGGCCTTTCGGGCACGTCGGCGTCGCGCACGTGGGGAGCATCGAAAACGTCGATGCCGTTCCATGCGTAAATGTCGGTTTCGTGATCGTGGCCGTGGAATATCGCCGCCACGTTGAAGCCGGCGATGGTCCGGCTCAGCGCTTTGCGCCACTCTTCCGGCCACCAGCGCAGGCTTTCCCTTTTGTCGAAGCCGAAATGCTGAAGCAGTATGACCGGCTGGTTTCTGTCGCGCAGGCGCGCCAGTTGGTCGCGCAGGAAATCGCTGCTGTGCTGCGGGTCGTAGGGGCGCGTTGTCGGCCCGGGCGATATGTTTACGTTGATGAACCTTATGCCCTCCCATTCCCAGGCATAATGCAGACCGTTGGACGAAACCGCCGTCAGCGATGCCCTCGCGCGGTTGCGCTCGATGATGCCTTTGCGGACCGCACCGGCGGCGCCGCCGTCGTGGTTGCCGAACAGTTCGTAAACGGGATACGCCAGCCGGGCCTCTCCCTTCAGCCCGAAGTCGCGCACGAACGCCTGCCACTGGTCGGCCTTGCCGTCGTTGGTGATGTCGCCAAGGTGGATGACTCCGCGCGGCGTGCGCACGATGCCGCCTCCCGCGCCCGGCGGCAGGGCGGTGCCGGGCAGGAAGTTCATGTCGTCTATCAACTGCTGCACCGCCGGCTCCACCCGCCAGTCCAGCCCGTAGTGCGTGTCGCTGACCACGAAGAAGGTCAGATGCCCCGGCACGGGCATGTCCTCGGTGCGGAACGTCCACAGCTGGCCCGCGGCCGGGGGCAACTCGCCGTTGTCCTGCGCCACTCGCCAGTAGTACGTGCGCCCGTGTTCCAGCGGCGCGGGCAGCGCTATGTCGGTCTGCGAAGGCGGCAGTCCGGCGGCCAGCACGGCGCTGCCGGCGTTTACCGCTTCGCGATCGGTGCCGAAATAAACGGTCTGCGATCGGGCGTAACGCCCGGGTTTCCAGCTGAGCCGCCGCGTATCCACGGGCACGCCCGCCACGTTCGTGCGCGGAAGGGGGGCGCTGGCCGGTCCTTCGCTCACGCGAAAGGTCCAGACCTTGCCGGCATCGAGCCTGCTGCCGTCGGCCGCGAGCTGCTCGACGCGCCAGGCGTACGTCAGGCCCGGCGTTAGAGTGCCGGCGGCAACTTCGCCGCGATGGTCGGGGCTGGCCGGCAGCTCTGCCAGAAGTGCGCGCGCGTTCATGGCCTCGACGGCGCTGCGATCCGTCCCGAAAAACACGCGGCAGCGGGCGGTACGGTCCAGCCCGTCATGCCATCGCAGCGCAATGCGGCGTTCGTCGCACACGGCGCCGTCGGCGGGCTGTGGACCGAAGGCCCCGAAAAGCCCCATGTCGTTGCGTATCTCGCGGTGGCAAAGCTCGCGATCCCAGATGCGCAGCGCCGCGAGTGCTCCGCGGAAGCCGCCGGCAAACCGCGCGTCTCCAGCGTCTCGCACCGCCGCCACCACCAGCGGAAACCCGGTTTCGGGCGTCAGCTTCAACTTATGGACCGAATCAGGCTCGCCGTCGATGTAGATGCACAGGTGCCCGTCGCGGTATGTGAAGGCGAGGTGATGCCACTGCCCCGCGGGCGGCGTCCGTGCGAAGCCGGCGCTGGTGCGTCCGGCGGTCAGGGCATTGCCCCGGCCGCGGCCGCAGCAGAACTCGATGCGATCATCGCGCCGGGCTCCCCAGGAGGCTATGACCTGCCGCCCCGTCACCCGCGCCGGCTGCACCCACGCGGCCACGCTGAAAGCTCTGCCGCCGCTGATTTCCGGCGGCGCGGGTGCGGCGCTGCGCAGGAACTGCTTTCCGGAGAACACTACCGCCTTCCGTCCGTCCACCAGCTCCACGGCCGGCGTCTCGCCCTCCACGGCGAAAGGTCCCTCCAGTCGTCCGCCGCTGTGCCACACCGACAGAGGTCCCGGACGCAGCCGCTCGGCATCCAGAACAACCAAAGGCTCCTGCGCTGCGCATGGCCGCAGGGCCGGCAGCAGCATCGCCGCCGCCAGAACCGCACACCAGCTGCTTGCCCGTTGTGCTCGCACTGACCGTCACCTCCCGCGCTCACTGCCGCTGCCGGCCGGCGCGGCGGGCGTCCGGAACCGCACCGAACGCGATGCCCATTTCTGCCCTGCCGCGCTGACGGCGAAAGCCCGCATGTAATAGTCAGCGCCCGGCCGAAGCCCCGTGCAGCGCGCTTCGATGGTGCGGTCTCCCGGGGCGTGCTGTCCGGCCGACAGCACGTTCTGCCACGCCGCCGGGTCGGTTCCGCCGTCGGTCGTGCCCCAGTAGAACCTCACCTCCGCCTTGCCGCCGGCGCTGTACGGCAGGCGCGTGTGAAACCACGCGCTGTCGAGGGCGGGCCATTGCACGCTGCCGGGATCTATCTCCAGCACGTCGCGCGTGCGCAGGCATATGGTGCGTGGCGACCAGCCGGTCAGGCTTCCGTCGGTGGCGGAGAGGCGATAGCAGTACGTTGTGTCGGGCTTCAGCGGACCAGCGTTCAGGGAGACCGGGCCGGGGCTGTGCGACTCCAGAGTCGCGGTGTTCTGCCAGGCGTTGGGGTCGGTTCCGCCGTCGGTTGTGCCCCAGTGTATGCGGACGGTGGCGGTGCTGCCATTGCCTGCGTGTGCAAGTATTCCTCTGAAAACCGCCGCGTCGTGCGACACTTTTTCAGGCTCGAACCCGAAAACCATCGGGCCGGCGTCCATGGCGGCGGCATACACCTCAAAATTGTCTATGGCACCGGCGAAGAAGCGCTCGCCGTCCGTTTCGCCGCGGGCGATGTAGTTGCAATGCGCGGCGGTGCTGGAGCCCGTCGGGCGGATGTCGAGCGGCCGGAGCGATATTCTGCCCTCGGCCGCGCGGCGTCCGTCCACATAGAGGGCGCCGCGACCGGCCCCGATGGCCACGCGCACATGCCGCCAGGTTCCGACCGGCAGCGGTCCGGGCGCTTCCAGCATTTCCGTCCGTCCCGCTTTCCGGATGACGAATGCCAGGTTCCCGGCGCTGTTTGCCGGCGTGAGATACATGCACTGCTCCGGCCCGGCGCCGAAGAACCATACCGGTCCGCGCCCCGCGCCGCCGCGGCGCACGAAACACCGTATCTCCATCTCAACGAAGTTCGTCAGCGAATCCTCCAGAAGCACGTACTGGTCCACGCCGTTGAAGGTCAGCACGCCCCTGCGACCGTCCAGAGAATCGACCCACTGCGGACCGTTGCGCAGAATGCCGTGCGTTACGCCGAATCGGTCGCGCGCACGCCAGGCGTCCGCGCGGTCGAAGTCGTATGCCGCGTAGAGACAGCCCGCCCACGGACGATTGTCGGCGTACGCCTGGGCTTCGCGGGGCGTTCCCCACCACCAGCCGAACGCCACGCCGCGCGTAACCGTCGATCCGGTGTTGAAATCGCCGTCGGCCATGCCGGTGCCGATGACCTTTCCATAGACCGCGCTGCAACCCTTCACAATGCCGCAGTCTGCCACCAGCGCATCGCGCCCGCTGACCACGCCGTGTTCCATGACCACGCCGCGGTCGCGGATGACGGCGCCGTCGCCAACCCATCCCCAGTCGCACACGCGCGCCTCGTCGCGCACCACGGCCCGCCCGCACACCACGGCGTTTCCGCTCACCGTCGCCCGGTCCTGCACCGTCGCATCGTCGCGGACGACGGCGAAATCCTCCACGCGGGCGGTGCCCAGCACGCGCGCCCGTCCGAGCACCAGCGCGTCGGGACCCACATATGCACCCGCATCGACCTTCGCCGTTTCGGCCACAAACCCGCCGCCGTTGGGGTGCCGACGGCCCTTTGTGCCGGCCGGAGGAGCGGGCCTGCTTTCCAGCGGCCGTGCGCCCTCCATGCGCAGTTCGTAAGGAAACCGCTGGCGCCCGGGATGGCTTTCATAGGGCTCGCCCGTCGCCGAATTCAGATTGACCGGCTCGAAGCGGTCGGGAGTGGCGGCCACCGTCAGATACACGGCGCTGTCGTCCGGGCGCAGGGGCAGCGAGTTGCTGCCGGCGTTCCACAGCGTCGAATAGCGCGCTTTGCCGTGTCGGTCCACCGCCACCAGGGCAACGCGCCAGTCGGCGCCGCGCGATTCATCGGCCAGCCCCGCGAAGGTTACTTTCACCTCGGCCGATTCGCCGACGAGCCTTACGACATTGATTCCCATCTGCTGCGGAGCGTGTTCCGCGGGACATCGCCACCATCCCGGGCGATCGGGCACGCGCTTGAGCTCCGTGTACAGCGTGCGCCGGCGGTAATCGTCCAGTTCTCTGTTGAACCGCTCCAGATAGATGCGCTGTTGCGACAGGTCCAGCGTCGCCATGCGCGCCGCGAAATGCCCCAGCGCCTTCTTGAACGTTTCCGGCGAACTCAGGCGGATCATCGTGTGCACCGGATACTCGTTCTGAAGCGATTCGTTCCATATGCGCCGATTGAAGCCGCTGCCCAGCAGCGGAAGATTATCCGGGTTCTCCTCCAGATAGTGCAGGAACATCCAGCAGTGGTAGTAGTTGCGCCCGTGCGGCCAGACCATCTGCCATGTTTCCAGATATGGCCAGCAGAAATCGGTTTCCGGCGCCTTTGGATAGGCCGGGTCGTAAAGGTATCTTTCGCGCAGCCAGTTGGCATATGTTTCCCACCAGCAGCCCGACCAGGGGTTGTTGTTGAAGCCTCCCTTCTGGTGCATCTCCATGACGTGGCCGAACTCGTGAGGCGTGGCCCAGCTCGGCGGGCTCACGCGCAGATAAGCCGAATCGGCCATCAGGTATGCGAAGCCTTCATGGCTGCCCATCCACGCTCCGCCGCCGGCGTCGTGCTGGGGCAGGCCGGTCATCAGCACCACGAGGTTCACCTTGTATTTACGTCCGTCGTTGTATCGCCTGGACTTCGGGTCGCGGCATTCGACCGGCGGCGTCCATTTCAGTTTCTCCACGTACACCTCCCACAACGCTTCGAGATTGCGCAGCGTGCCCTCGGCCATTTCCTTCGACCACAGCCCCTTCTTGTCGCGGTCGCCGTACACCACGCAGAAGTGCTTCGAACACATCCGGTTCACGCCCGGCGTGCCCTCGGGGTACATCATGTAGTTGATGTGATATTCCTCATCAGCGCGTGCTGCCGGACATGCGGTCAGCACCACGGCCATCGTCAGCACGATATTCTTCATCGCGGCTCCTTGAGCGGCAGGAACGCACGTGCCATCTATATCCGGAGTTCCGTATCCGTGCGCCGGCCCGTGATAAAAACTTCCATCGGCGGCTTCTATGCGGGCCCTCTGCCTGTTCTAACTGCGCCGCTGCGCCACGTTGAACTTACCGTTCCACATCGGGGTTTACGTCCGGCCGGGCGTTTCCGGCGCCGCGTGCTCTGGAATAACTGCCGGCGCCGGGGGATAATATATGCATGGTCGCCGGAAAGGCGCCCGGGAGCGATGCAAGGGTCGGCCGCGAACCGGGTCAGGCCCGAAAGGGAGCAGCCATAAGCGGAACCGGCCTTGTGCCGTCGTAAACCCGGTCGCCTTTCCGGCGACCTGTGTTATCGGCAGCGGTTGAAAAACCGCAGTCGTGTCCGACAATTCCACCCGGCACATGCGCCTTTTCATCGTCGCCAACACCGATAAGCCCAGCGTGGCCTCGGCGCTTAAGAGGCTGCTGGAGAATCTGCCCCAGGCAGCCCAGGTCGTCGGCATCGATACCGACCGGCGCAGCGAACTGGCCGGCATACAGGCCGACGCCCTCATCGTTCTGGGCGGCGACGGCACGCTGCTGTCGGCCGCCAGACGCCTGCGCGGCACGCAGGTGCCCATCCTCGGCGTCAACTTCGGCAAACTGGGGTTCCTTGCCAGCTTCACCCCCAACGAACTGGCAAGCCATCTCGTTCATCTGGTGGAGCGCAGACTGCCCATCAGCCGCCGCCTGGTGCTGGAGGTGTCCGTTGTGCCCCGCGACATGGCGTGCGATGCGCTCGATATCGAGGCCGTTCGCCGCTGCCGCCGTTGCGCCGCCACGGCCCTCAACGACGCGGTGATAACCGCCGGTCCGTCATTCCACATGATCGAACTGGAACTCTGGATTGACGGGCAGGGCGGCGTCCGGCTCAACGGCGACGGGCTTATCATCTCCACCCCCAGCGGATCCACCGCCTACAACATCTCCGCCGGGGGTCCCATCATATCTCCCGGCACGGAGGCGTTCTGTCTGACGCCCATCTGCCCTCACAGCCTGTCGTTCAGACCCGTGGTGATTCCCAGCGACAGCCGCGTCGTGGTTGTGGCGTCTCACGTGAACCCGGGCACGACGCTCATGTGCGACGGTCAGGCCGATACGACTCTCGCCGCGGGCGAACGCGTGACGGTGTGGCGCAGTGCCAGCGATGTGCTGCTTGTCGAGAATCCCGACGCGCCGCGCTGGCGCAGTCTGGCCGAGAAACTTCACTGGGCCTCCTCGCCCCGGTATGGCCGCGGCGCCGCTGCCTCCCCGTAGAGACGATGGATAATCGCATGGTTCCCAGCGCGATCATCAACGTGAAGGTCGTACCCGGCGCTTCGCGCACGAGCGTGGTGGGCCGTTACGGCGATGCGGTGAAGGTGCAGGTCGCCTCTCCCCCCGAGGCCGGGCGGGCCAACCGCGCGCTGATAGAAATCCTTGCGCAGGTTCTGCATGTCAGACCCGCGCAGATCGAAATAATCAGCGGGCACAGCGCCCCGCGCAAACGCCTGCGGATCGACGGCATGGATCAGGCGGCGGTGGAAGCGGCCCTCGACGCCTGTCGGTGAATACCCGTGTGCCGGACCACGCCGCGGCGCCCGGCAGCGGCGCGCGGTGTGGCGTTTGCATGATGCCGGGAGCGGCCGCGGCGTGCGTTATAATCAATGGTGCATCGAAAGGAGTCGTCATCATGCGATGGCTATCGATACTGGCAGTCGTCGTCATGCCCGCGTGGGCGGCGGGGCAGACCACACGTCCCGCTGCCGCCGGCGGTCCGCGGCAGGAAGCGGCGGATGTTCTCAACACCATAATGACCAGGCCGCCCGCCGCGCCGCTTCAGCCCGACCCCGACCCGCCCGCCAGCGCCGGCAGCGTTCCCGTGAAGACGGTAGCCCCCCCTAAAGGCGATTCGACATTCCTCCGCCGCGAAGGCGATTACGTTGTGGACAGGGTCGGACGCATGGTCAGAGGCGCCGACGACCGGCCGGAGTTCGTCTTCGACTCCGACGGTCAGGCGATGAAGGACCCGCCCATGATCATATTGCCCAATCTGAAACTCATGCAGATGGAAAGCGCCGCCAAACAGGTGGGCGGCGGGGGGCTGAAGTTCCGCATTACGGGCATGATCACCGAGTACAACGGGCGGAATTACATCCTGATCGAGAAGGTGGTGGTGGCCGGCAGCGAGGTTGCATCGCCGAAGAAACAGGACTGACGCGCCTCCGCCGCGCTTCGCTCATCGGATGATGAAGCATGTTCTTTGCTGCGCCATGGTGGCTGCTGGGCCTTCCGCTCTGGCTGGCGGCGGTGTTGTGGCTGCTGTGGGGACGGCGCCGGCGCGTGAACGTGCCGTTTCTGGAGCTGTGGAAAGGTCCGGTCGAACCGCCCGCTCCGCGCAAGGGCCTTCAGCCTCCGCCGGCGTGGCTGGCTGCGGCGCTGGCAGGCACGCTGTTTGCGCTGCTCGGTGCGGCCGGACCGGCCCTGCGGCGCCCGGCGGCAGATCGCCCTCCTCTGACGGTCATCGTCGATCGCGGCATCACCATGTCGGCCCGCGGCACGCACAAACCGCGCTTCCGCGAACTTGCCGCCGCCGTCGCGCCCGCTATCGCCGACATCTGGGGCCGGGCGCCCGTGAGGGTGCTGACCGTTCCCGGCGGCCAGGCCCGCGAGAGCGACTCCGCCCGCTGGCCGCAATTGCTGGAAAACCTGGCGCCCACCGCCGCCGACACCCGCGACGAATTGCGCCTGGCGATCGTTTCGCAGCGGATGTCGCGTCCGGAGCCGGTGATCGTTATCAGCGATCAGGACGTCGGCGCCGACGAGCCGGCCGTCGTCCGCATCGCTCCCGCCATGCCCGTGCACAACGCGGGCATCGTTCACATCGCCGCGCGGGCGCGACCGTCGCCGCAGGTCATGGTGCGCATCGTCAATTCGTCGAACCGGTCGGCGCGGGCGCCGCTGGTGCTCAGGGCTGACGGGCGGGAAGTTGCGCAAATCGCTATCGATCTGCCTGCCGCCGGTGCGATCGATCGGTTCATGGACCTGCCCGCGCCGGGCAGGGTGCTCACGGCGCGGCTGGAGATCGACGACGACCTTCCGGCCGACAACGAGGCGTCGCTGGTGTATGAGCGATCCTGGCCTGTCATCGAAGCGCGCTGTCCGCTGCCGCCGGCGATGCAGCGCATGGTCGAAGCCTACCGGCGTCTGCGCCCCGCGGGCGAGGGTTCGCGCCGGGTGATAATCGTTGACGATCTGGACATGCTGCCGCTCAACGAGCCGGCGGCGGTGATCAGCCGGCAGGGAGCCGGCATCGAACACGCCGCAGCGCCGCCCGGCGGAGATGTCCGCTGCGTTGACCACCCCGTTACGCGCAATGTGTCGCGCTGGCCGGCTCCCGCGAGTCGCTCTTCGGCCGCCGCCGTGCCGGCGTGGACGACGCTGGTGCGGCATGGCGAGGTTGTGCTGCTTGCCGTGCGCGAGCAGCCGGCAAGGGCGGCATGGACATGTCTCGAAAGCGACCGGTGGGCGGCGACGCCTGATTTCGTGGTCTTCTGGACGAACCTGTTCAACTGGCTTGGGGAAGGGGCGGAGGATTATCGCGCGTATGCGACAGGCCCGCTCGGGGCGGAATGGTCGCCGCTGGAAGGGGCCGTGGCGGGCGCCGACAACGGTTTGTGGCCGGGCATATACCGCAGGTCCGACGGCGTTATGCGCGCGGTCAACGCTCCGCAGGTGCCCTTCGGACCGACCGGCGACGACGCCTGGCAGAGGGCGCTGCGCCGGCTGGCACAGAGCGACGGATCGCGCCGGGCGGACCTGCCGCTGCGTACGGCCGCGGTCCTCGCCGCTCTGGGATGCCTGCTGGCCTCAGCCATATTGTGGCGACCGGCGGTGCGACAGGGCGCGGGCGTATCCGTTGCGCAAGTGCAGGAGCAGAGTGCGGTTGGCAGCGGCACATGATCGGCGGCGGCAGCGCGCGGCGGTTTTGGCGCCGCGCGCCCAGCAGGACGGATTTCTTCCGGTTTTATCTTGCGCACACACTGCGGGGGCTGATACAATACGCGCGTGCCGCCGGCTTTTGTCGGCGGGGCGGCGTCAGGTTCTTTTGCGACCAGGCCGGCCATGAAATCCCGGCCTGGTCAGGAGTCTCTTGGCTGCGGCGCAAAAAGGCGTCTCCTGCGGCTGGATTTTCCGGTCCGCCGTAAGCCACGCCGAAGCATGGCGCAACTGAATCGCGGTTTTTCGCCCGCGCGTTCGGGTTCGGCATGCTTCGCCGCGGAAGGACAGACTGTCATGCCAATCGACCCGCGTTTCCTCGCTGCGGACGGCTGCGAGGTTTTCACCGGCAACGAAATCCTCGTCAAAGGGTGTCTGGAGGTTGAGGGAGGCGTGCATCTGCTGACCGGCTATCCGGGCTCGCCGGTGGCCGGGTTCTTCGACGCCCTCTCCGACATCAAAGACCTGCTCAACGAGCACGGCATCCGCGCCTTTCAGGCCAACAACGAGGCTCTGGCTGCGGCCAGTATCAACGGTTCGCAGATGCTACCGTGCCGCGCTGTGCTGTGCATGAAGAGCGTGGGGCTGCACGTGGCCTCCGATGCGCTGGCGCTGGGCAACCTCGCCGGCGCACATCCGCAGGGCGGCGCGGTGGTGATTATCGGCGACGATCCGTGGTGCGATTCCACGCAGGTTCCCGCCGATTCGCGCTTCCTGTGCGAACACCTGCGCATGCCCGTGGTCGAACCCGGCTCCATGCAGCAGCTGAAGGACTGGGTGGACCTGAGTTTCAGGCTTTCCAGGGCCGCCGGCCTGTACATCGGCTACGTCGTCACCACGGCGCAATGCGACGGCGGCGGAACCGTGTCATGCCGGCCCAACAGTTTCCCGGCGATCAACCGCAACAGCCGCGTGGCGCTGGATACGGCGCAGATCGATCTGGACAAGGTTCTTCTGCCGCCGCGAACGTGGCAGCATGAACTGGACGTTCCGCGGCGCTTCGAGCTCACGCTCGCCGAAGCGCGCCGCCTCGGCGTGAACCGCATATTCGCGCCGCCCGCGCCGCCCGGCGGCGTCTTCCCGCTGGGCTTCATCGTCACCGGCATGGGCGGTCCGTACCTTCAGCAGGCCCTGGCCGAGGCCGGCCTGGCCGGGCAATACCCCGTGCTCCAGGCGGGCATGAGTTATCCCGTCGATATCGGGCTGGTGCGGCGTTTCGCGGCCATGTGCCGCATCATGGTGGTCGTCGAGGAGCGGCGCGCGTTTCTGGAGCGCAACATCCGCGACGCGCTTTTCCGCGTTCTGCCGGCCGACCAGGCCGCCGACATTTCCGCGCGTCTGTACGGCAAGAAGTTTCCCGGAGGACTTGACGGCATACCCGACGCTCGCGGCCTCAACTGCTCGATAACCGCCCAGCGCGTTCTGCCGCTGGTGCAGGCTCTGGATCCGGCTCGCAGCACGCCGCAGTCCGACGCGGTTGCCGACGAATTGCAGCGTCTCAACGAGGCCAGCCGCGCCAATCTTCACGTGGTCGCCTCGGCGGTCGTGCCGCGAACGCCCACTTTCTGTCCCGGCTGCCCGCACCGCGACAGCGCGGCCATTCTGCTGGAGCTCCGCCGCAATCTGGCCGACCCGGCCTACATGGCCCGTCATCACGGCCGGCCGCCAGTTGACCTCGTCGCCCACGGCGACACCGGCTGCTATACCATGCTCATGTTCCCGCCCACCGAACAGCTCATGCACAACTACAGCGGCATGGGGCTTGGTGCCGGCACCGGCAGCGGCATAGACCCGTTCATCACCAACAAGCAGATCGTCTTCATGGGCGACAGCACGTTCTTCCATTCCGGGCAGATCGCCATAACCAATTCCGTCAAGGCCAGCCAGGACATCACCTACATCATTCTGGAAAACGGCACGACGGCGATGACCGGCCACCAGGATCACGCCGCCAACGAAGAGGACATGTTCGGCAACCGCCACGCGGTGCAGGACATCGAACAGATAGTCCGCGGCATGGCGGCCACCGCCCCGATAAAAGTGGCAAGGGTCAATCCCGAACACCGCGAACGCTACCGCCGGATACTCGAAGAGTTCATTCTTGCCGACGGGGTGAAGGTCATCATCGCCGATAAGGAATGCGGCATCACGTTTCACCGGGCGCGCCTGCGGCGCGAGCGGGAGATCATCCGCCGTCACGGCTATCTGCCGCGCAAGACCTACATGAACATCACGCCGGAGGTCTGCGAGAACTGCCTGGAGTGCACAAAACAGACGGCGTGCCCGGGGCTGACGGTCATTCAGACCGATTACGGCCCGAAGATCGACACCGACCTCACGTGGTGCGTCAACGACGGCGCGTGCGAACGCGTGCGCGTGAGCAACGAGGCCGGCACGTCGGTCAAACCCTGCCCCAGTTTCGAGGAGGTGACGGTAATCCATCGCCGCCGCCGGCGCTATCTGCTGCCCAACATGTCGCTGAGCAAACTCCCGGAGGCGCAGGTCATTCACGATATGAAACGCCCCGGGGCCGTATGGCGATGCCACGTGTCGGGCGTGGGAGGCATGGGCATAGGGGTGGTCAGCGCCATACTCGTGCGCGCCGGCCACCGCGAGGGATACCGCGTGCTGTTCCAGGAGAAGAAGGGACTGGCCATACGCAACGGCGGCACATATGCGCAGATAACCTTCATCGCCGACGCAACCGCCGGCGACGCTGCTGCCCCTCCGGCCGACAGCCGTCCGGCGGACGCCGGATCGGCGCTCCCCGCCCGGGGCGGACCCGAAACGCCCGGCGGCGGATACGCCGACGCCGCGGAGGTGTGTGCTTTCGCGGACGGCTCCGGCCCGTGCCTGACGGGCAACATTCCCTATGGCAAGGCCGATCTGCTGCTGGGGCTGGACATACTCGAGGCCGCCCGGGCGGTCGATCCGCGCGAGCAGTTCCGCGTGGCTTCGCCGCAGCGCACGTGCGCCGTTCTCAACATGCACAAACAGCCAACGGTGAGCGTGCTGCTGGGAACGCGCGATTACGACCCCGAAGCCCTGCGCAGGCTCATCGAGGAACGGTGCCGTCCCGATCAGACCTACGCCCGCGACCTGTCGGCCATATGCGAGGAGAGACTCTCCTCCAAGCAGTTCGTCAATCTGATGATGCTCGGCGTGGCGTATCAGCTCGGGCTGATCCCCGTTTCGGTCCATTCCATAGCCTGGGCCATAAAGGACACCATAAAGCGCGAGCATCAGCGCAATCTGAAGGCGTTCAACATCGGCCGCAAGCTCGCCCTCGAGCCGCGGGCGCTGATGCCCCGCCCGCAGCCCATAACGTGGGAACAGCTGCTGACCAGCCGCATGCGCATCCTGCGCCGTTCGGGCATACTGGGCAACCGCCGCGCGCAGCGGCTGGAAACGCTGGCGCGGCGCGCCGTCGCGGAAATGCCGAACCTCAGCGACGCCATGCGCTACGACCTGGTTCTGCGCGTGTACGATGCGTTGCAGTATCAGGACCATCGCCTGGCGGAGCGGTATATCGACCTGGTGCGCCGGATATACGTTCGCGACAGCGCAGCGCGCGGCTATCAGGCCACCGCCGCCGCCATCTGGAACATCGCCAGAGTCATCCTCATCAAGGACGAGCCGTACGTCGCCTATCTGCTCACGCGCGAGGAAAAGCGCCAGCGCGACATCGTCAAGTACGGCGTGGACCCGGCCAACGGCGACCGCATCATATACCGCCACTACACCAATCCGGAACTGACCATAGGTCCGGTGCGCATACGCTTCCGCCTGCGCACGCGGAACTGGATGCTGCACATCGTGCGCCGCTGCAAATGGCTGCGCAGGCTGCCGGGCTGGCACCGCCGCGAGCAGGAGTTCCGCGACTGGTACATCGGGCTGCTGCCGCGTCTGGACCTTTCCGACGATGGGGGCTATGCCCTGGCGCTGGAAGTGTTGCGCTGTCCGGAGCGTGTCAGCGGATACCGCGAGGTGCGCTATCCGAAGATGGCGGCTGTCATGGCCGACATCCAGCAGCGGCTGGCCGCCGCGGAGCGCCGCGCCGCGGCCCCTTCGCCTGCGCCGCCGGCGGAGGCTGCCGCCGTCTGAGTCGCCGCACCGGCGGATTCCCGCTTGCGCCTTCACCGATGGCCGTTCCTGCTGTAAAAACCTCTGCCTTATGAGCGGTCCGCTGCGATACATACTCGTGGGCACCGGCGGCTGGGGTGCACAGTGGTGCAGAACGTTCCTGCCCCCTCTGAAGGACAGCGGCAGGGCGATTCCCGTGGCCGCCGTGGACGTCAACGGCGAGAAGCTCAGATATGCCCAGGAGTATCTTGGACTTTCGCCCCAGCACTGCTTCACGGACTTCATCGACGCCGTCCACAAGCGCCGCGCTGATTTTGCGATCATAGTCGTCCCGCCGCAATTCCATGAACGATATGTGGATATGGCGCTGACGTTCGACCTGCACATCCTGTGCGAACATCCCCTGGCCCTTGATATGGAGACGTGCCTGCGCATATATCGCAAGGTGCGCAACTCCAGCCGGAAGATGGGCATCGTGGCCAGCCACCGCTTCGACCCCGACAAGCAGGCTCTGGCGGAACTGGTGCGCAGCCGCCGCTACGGCAGGGTCAACTACGTGGTCTGCCGGTTCACCGAGAACTGCCGCGCATTCGGCACGTGGGGCAAGTACAGGCACGAGATGCAGGATCCGCTGCTCATCGAGGCGGCCGTCCATCATTTCGACGTTTTCCGTGCCATCTGCGAATGCAACGCCCGCACCGTCCATGCCGCCTCGTGGAATCCGCCGTGGGGGCGGTTCGGCGGCGACAGCACCGCCCTGGTTACCATCGAAATGGACAGCGGGGCCTACTGCCTGTACGAGGGCGCCAAAGCCAATGCCTCGACCCTCAACGGCTGGGGCAACGAGTACTTCCGCGTGGAATGCGAGCACGGCACGCTGGAACTGGACAGGCGGCGCCTCCGCGTGTTCAACGGCGGAGCCATGGAGGAGCCGCGCGTCGAACTGGTGCCGCTGCCGGAGCAGCCTGCGTGGGGCGCTGTCCGCGTAGCCGAGATGTTCTGCGACTGGCTGGCCGGCGGCGAAAAACCCCCCATCACGCTTCGCGACGCCATGCGGACCACGTCGATGGTCTTCGCTGCCGTGCAGTCCTCCCGGACGGGCAGGGAGATCGACGTGCACCAGTTCCTCGACCAGTGGGTTGACGCCACCTCCAGCACCCGCCGGGCCGACGCCGATCAGCGCCCGGAGGTCTGATCGTCGCCGAGGCATCGCATCGATCAGACGGGCTGACGGGCTTCCTTCTTCTGCGCGGCGCCGTCGCTTTCGTCAGTGTGCATCTGCTGGTTTCCACGCAGCAGCGATGCCACTACTCCGGCGCCCAGTATCGCCATCACCGCGGCCAGAAGATACAGAGTGAAATGGGGCCCCATGACCTGCTTGAGCCATTCCGCCGCCAGCATCTTGCCGCCCACCAGCGCCAGCACCACGGCCAGCGACACCTTCAGGTAGCGGAACTTGCCCATCATCCCGGCCAGCGCGAAATACAGCGCCCGCAGCCCGAGGATCGCGAAAACGTTGCTGGTGAAAACCAGAAAGGGATCGGCCGTGATGGCGAATATCGCCGGGATCGAATCCACCGCGAAGATCAGGTCCGTCGTCTCGATCATGATCAGCGCGATGGCCAGCGGCGTCAGATGCCATCGCCCCTCGTGTCTGATCGCGAAACTGCCGCCGTGATAGCGGTCGCTTACCGGAAAACACCGTCTGGCCAGCCTCACCACGATGTTGTGCGACGGATCGACGTGGTCGGTCTTCATAAGCAGCATCTTCACCGCCGTCACGATGAGAAATGCGCCGAATACATAGAGTATCCAGTGGGCGGCGGCGATCAGCTGCACCCCCAGCCCGATCATCGCGCCGCGCATGATCAGCGCCCCCATGATGCCCCAGAACAGCACGCGATGCTGATACGCCGCCGGCACGGCAAAGAACCCGAAGAGCATCGCTATCACGAAAATGTTGTCCACGCTCAGCGATTTCTCCACGACGTAGCCGGTAAGGTACTTCAGGCTTGCCGACCAGCCGTCGTTTATCAGCCCGTCTATCGGGTCCGGACGCCCGCCCATTCCCAGCCAGTGCTGCTCATAGCCGAAGTAGATGAACACCGTGAACGACAGTCCCAGCGCCACCCACACCGCCGACCACGCCAGCGCCTCGCGCATTCCGACCGCGTGCGCGCGGCGGTGAACGACGCCCAGATCCAGCGCCAGCAGCGCCAGTATCAGCACTATGAAACCGATCCAGATGAAAACCATGCCCTGCATCCTTTGTCGGCGTGCGGAAGGATAGTCGGCTGACGCACTCCAGACCAGTTCGATCTCCGTTTCCGGGCGTGCCGCGGCCCGTCGCATCTGGTTCCGCGGCGGCTCGTTTCCTGCGTTCGTGCGGTGTATCATCAGTGGTCGATGCGACCCAAAGTGATCATACTCCGCGCTGCCGGAACCAATTGCGACCGCGAAACAGCGCATGCCTTCGAACTGGCCGGCGCCGCCAGCGAACTGGTTCACATCAACAGGCTGCTGGAACGGCCCAACCTGCTGCATGATTTTCAGATGCTGGCCATACCCGGGGGCTTCAGTTACGGCGACGACATAGCGGCCGGACGCATCCTCGCCAACCAGATAAAGCACCATCTCGCCGAAGACCTCGCCGCGTTCATCGAGTCGGGCAGGCCCGTAATCGGCATCTGCAACGGTTTTCAGGTGCTGGTGAAGGCCGGAGTATTGCCGGGGCCTCTGGCCGGTCTGAACGGGCAGACCTGCACGCTTGCCGGCAACGACTGCGGCAGATTCGTCGATCGCTGGGTGCGGCTGAGCGTGCCCTCCGGCGCCCGGTGCATCTGGACCGACGGAATAGACGCCGTCGAGCTGCCCGTGGCGCACGGCGAGGGGAAGTTCGTTCCGCGCGACGACGCCGTGCGCCGGGCGCTGTGGGAAGACCGGCGGGTGGCCCTGATATATGCGCTTGCCGACGGTTCGCCGGCCGGCCGGCGCTTCCCGGATAACCCCAACGGCAGCGTGGACGACATCGCCGGCATCTGCGACGGCACGGGCCTCGTGCTGGGACTCATGCCGCATCCCGAACGGCATGTGGACCCCACGCAGCATCCTGCCTGGACGCGCATGCGCCCGCTGCCGCAGGAAGGCCCGGGGTTGCGCTTCTTCCGCAATGCCGTGCGGCACGTGCTTGCGGGCGTCGGCGCTGGAGTATAGAAAACGGGTGCCGGGGTCGTGCCGGTGCGGCAGGGGCATGCCGGCCATGTGCAGACCCTCAGGCGCCGCGGGCGTATTTCCCGGCTGCCATGCATCGCGCTACCGATCCCGACTGGTCCGGGCTTATCGAGCGATGGAAGGGCGAACAGATCGAGACGCGCCGGCGTCTGCGCGTCTGTCCGCTCGATCCTCTGCCGCGGTTCATTGCCGGAGCCGACGCCGCTTTTCCCGCCGGACGGAACGAAGTGATCGCCGCAGCGGTGGTTTACGATCGCCACAATCGCGCCGTCGTGGAAACGGCTCATGCATGCCTTCCGCTCGAGGTGCCCTACGTGCCGGGATTTCTCGCCTTCCGCGAGGGTCCGGCCATTCTGGAGGCTCTGGCCCGCCTGCGGCACCCGTTCGGCGCGGTCCTTTTCGACGGTCATGGCTACGCCCATCCGCGCCGCTGCGGCGTGGCGTCGTATCTGGCCGTGAAGCTCGACTGTCCGGGGGTGGGCGTTGCCAAGAGCCGGCTGGTGGGCCAGTGGCAGCAGCCCGGCCCGCTTCCCGGCGACAGTTCGCCGCTTACCGACGGCGGAGAACAGATAGGCCTGGTGCTGCGCACGCGCCGCAACGTCCGTCCGCTGTTCATCAGCATCGGACACAGGGTGGACCTGCCATCCGCCGCGCGGCTGGTGCTGGCGTGCTGCACCAGATACAGGCTTCCCGAGCCCACGCGCCAGGCCGACCTGACCGTGCGCAGACTCGCTGCCGGCCGCGGCTGACGTCCCCGGGGGCGCGTCGCACAATATGGGAGGGAGAATTGCCGGGCTGCGCAGGTTCTGACGCCGCCCGCGGGCCGGCAACCGGCTCAGGTCGCAGGCACCAGTTCGCGCTTGCGGTTGGCCATCTGCGCTCTGAGCCGCATGAGTATGGACGTATGCATCTGGCTGACGCGCGATTCCGACAGATCGAGCGTCATGCCGATCTCCTTCATGGTCATTTCTTCGAAGTAATACAGGATGATTATGAGCCGTTCGGCCCGCGACAGGCCGCGGGTTATGAGTTCCTTCAGGTCCTTGCGCTGGGTTTCGCGGATGGGATCGGGCCCGCGTTTATCCTCGATGACGTCTATTTCGCGCACATCGCGGTTGGAGTCGGTCTCGTACCATTTGCGCGACAGCGATACCACCCCCACCGCGCTGGCATCGCGCGCCAGCCGCTCGAATTCCTCCATCGACACATTCAGCCGGCGCGCTATCTCCTCGTCGCTGGGGGACCGTCCGAGTTCCGCTTCCAGTTCCTTGGCGGCGGTCTCCAGCCGGTGCGCGCGCGACCTGACCAGCCGCGGAACCCAGTCCATGGCCCGCAGTTCGTCGAGTATGGCGCCGCGTATGCGCGGCGCGCAATACGTCTCGAACTTCACGCCGCGGTCGAGGTCGAAGTTCTCGATGGCGTCCAGAAGCCCGAATACGCCGGCCGACATCAGGTCGTCCAGCTCCACCTCTTCGGGCAGTTTGGTGCGAATGCGCTCCGCCGTATAGCGCACCAGATGCAGGTAGTGCTCCATCAGCTTGTTGCGCAGCTCGTCGCTGTGCGTCTTCTTGTATTGCACCCAGATCTCCCGGATGTCGCGACTGTCCTTGTTCGCCATGATAGTGCTCCCGGTCCGTGGGTTCTGATGAAATCCGGCCCGACCTGCCGATATGTCCGCGGAGCCGCGCCGCAGCGCCGGTCGTTATCGGCCTTCGACGGGCTCCTTCCGGTTTTTTCGCAGTCTGTCTTCCTCGATCTTCAGATTTTCATCCAACATTTTCCGGCACATCGCTCCCAGAACGAGTCCGATAACGTAAGAGCATGCCATCGCCAGCAGTGCCCGCTGGAGGATCGTGGCCAGCGAGTTGCCCGCCGCCAGACCGCCGCTTATGAGGCACACGGCGAAAACTATCAGCGCCAGACTCGCTGCTATGCGGCTGCTCATGTCTGCTGCTCCGCCGGTTGTTCAGCTCTTTCCCAGCCAGCGGGCGATGCGCTGGAAGAATCCTTCGGCCGCCGGCACCGCCACGCCGTGGTGGAAACGCCCCGCCACCTGCGCTATGCAGCGCGCCGCCGGACATTGCGGCCAGGCCAGCACGAACGGCACGCGCCGGCGCACCGACGCCGCGACGTGCGAATCCTCCAGAACATACCCCGCGTCGTACACAGTCAGCCTCAGAAAATCACGCGCCACGCGCGCGATCCGTTCATAGACTCCTCTGGCTTCGGCGCCGCTGGCCGCCTGGTTCACCAGCAGGCTCAAACGCCTGCTGCCCGCGTCGCGGCTTATCACCTTCGCCACCGCGTACGCGTCGGTCATCGCCGTCGGCTCGGGCGTCGTCACTATCACCACGTTGTCGGCCGCGCGCGTGAAACACAGTACGTTCGGGTTTATCCCGGCGCCGGTGTCGATCAGCAGTACGTCGGCCTGCTGCTCCAGCTGGCCCAGCGACTCCACCAGCCGTCGGCGGTCGTAATCCGAAAGGTCGGCCATGCGCGCCAGCCCCGATGCACCGCCGATCAGCCGGAATCCGCCCGGCGCTTCCACCATCACTTCGTGCAACTGTTTCCTGCCCGCCACCACGTGCGCCAGGTTGTACGGCAGATCCACGTTCAGCAGCACATCGCAGTTCGCCAGGCCCATGTCGGCATCGAGCAGGATCACCGTCCGGCCGGCCTGCGCAAACTGTATGGCGAGGTTTATGGCCACGTTGGTCTTGCCCACCCCTCCCTTGCCGCTGGTTATGGCGTACACGGCGGCCCGGCGCCGCGCCTGCCGCGCGACCAGCGCCCGCAGATTGTGGGCCTGATCGATTACTGTCATGACTTGCCTCCGATGATCAGCCTCGCCAGCTTCCGGCCCTGACCCACCTCGATGTCGTCCGGAACGTCCTGTCCCGTCGTCACATACGACAGCGCCTTGTTCACCATGCGGATCACGTTGAGCATGACGCCGATGTGCACCGCCTCATCGAGCTTGGTGAAGATGATCCTGTCCACTCCCACCTCGCCGAACCGCGCTATCGCCGCCTCCAGACACTCCTGGCTGGCGGTCGCCGCGAGCACCAGATGCACCTCGTCGGGCCTGGCCGCTTCCAGAAAAGTCCGCAGCTCGTTCAGACGCATGGAGTCGCTGGGACTGCGCCCGGCCGTGTCGATCAGCACGAAGTCGCATTCCTTCATTCCCGCCACGGCGTCGCGCAGGTCCTCCGGACTGGCCGCTATCCGCAGCGGGGCGCCGATTATGTCGGCGTACTTCTTCAGCTGGTCCGCCGCCGCTATGCGGTATGTGTCCATGGTGATCAGCCCGACCTTCCGGTGCTCGCGCAGCTTCATGTTCGCCGCCAGCTTGGCGATGGTCGTCGTCTTGCCGACGCCCGTCGGACCCACCAGCGCCACCACGTGCGGCCCGCTGCTGCGCCTGCGCGTTATCGGACCCGCCACCGGCACCATCTTCTCTATCTGCTCCGCGAGTTTTTCGCGCACGAAAGCCTCGTTGCGGAGGTGTTCGGGCCTCACCTGCGACCGCAGATTCCGCACTATCTCGACGGCCAGTTCCGCGGCCACTTCGTTCTGTATCAGCTGCATGTAGTAATCGAACACCTCCTGCGGCACCTCGGGGGCGTGCTCGGCATGGTGCTGCCGGACCAGATCGTTCACCATCGACTTGAGCTGTTCCATGTCGCGGCAGATGCCCACCATCAGGGCCGTGTTTGCCGCCGGGGTGTTCAGAATCGCTGCCGGCGACGGCGCGCCCTGCCGCGCAGCTGTCGGGTGCGCCTGCGCCCGGCGCCCGGCGGCGCTGCTTCTCGATGCCGCCGGCTGCGCGGGCACCTCTATGCCCCGTGCCGCGGTTATCTGCACCACCTGCTGGCGCCACAGTCCCAGCCACCGCCGGCGACATACCGTCCGCGTCCTCAGGATCATCGCATCGGGGCCCATCGCCGTCTTCACCTTGCGCATGGCCTCCGCCATGTTGGGCGCTTCGAAAGTCTGTATCTCGGCGGCCATATCCAGCACTCACCCGTTCATGCCCACCAGACCCACGGCCTCCGCCGTCACCTCCGGCACCACCTCGTTGTAAGCCAGCACCGGCACCGACGGCAGGCGGCTCTCCAGCATCCGCCGCACCGTCAGACGTATATGCGGCGGACACAGCACCACGGGAGTTCTGCCCCCGGCCGATATCTGCGCCACCTGGGCCTCTATGCGCGCAACTATCTCGCGCACCGTCGCCGGCGGCATCGTAAAGGTGGTTCCCCTCTCCGATCGTTCTATGTGTCCGCTTATCAGCTCCTGAAGCTGCGGGTCCAGCGTGATGCAGTACAGCCGGTCGTTCTCGTCCACATACTGTTTGCAGATGCTGCGCGCCAGCGCGTTGCGCACGTATTCCGTAAGCACCTCCAGATCCTTCGTCCGCGATGAGTAATCCCCGAGCGTTTCCAGTATCGTCTCCAGATCGCGCACGGGAACCCTCTCGCGCAGCAGATTCTGCATCACCCGCTGCAACTCGCCGGGCTTCACCTGCGTCGGCACCACTTCCTCCACCAGCGCCGGACACCGCGCCTTCAGCCCGTCCAGCAGGTTCTTCACCTCCTGCCGCGACAGAAGCTCGTGCGCGTGCTGCTTTATCACCTCCGTCAGATGCGTCGCTATCACCGAGCCCGCGTCCACGATCATGTAGTTGAGACGCTCCGCCTGCGCACGCTGCGATTCGGTTATCCAGTACGCCTTCAGACCGAAGGCCGGCTCGGTGGTCTCCACCGCCGCGGGTATCGGTCCGGCCGTGGCGCTGTTGTCCACCGCCAGATACTGTTCGGGATATGCCACGCCCCGCGCTACCGCCTGGCCGCGGATCTTGATCACGTAGTCGTTGGCCGCCAGCAGGTTGTCGCGGATGCGTATCGGGGGCACGATTATGCCCAGCTCCGCGGCGATCTGCCGGCGGATCAGTCCGATCCGGTCCAGCAGGTCTCCGCCTCTGGTGGGATCGAACAGCCGGGTCAGCCCGAAACCTATTTCCAGTTCCATCGCGTCCAGTTCCAGCAGTTTTTCGGGCTTCTCCGGTTCCTTCTTCGCGGCCTTTTCCCGTTCCTTCCGCGCCGCCTCGTCGGCCGCGCGCGTCTCTTTTCTGGTCAGCAGATACGCCAGCCCGCCGCAGCACGCGCCCACCGCCGCCAGCGGCGCCTTGGGCAGCTCCGTCACCATCATCAGCACCAGAAACACCGTCGTGATCATCAGCGCCTTGGGCTTGGAGAGCATCTGCGTCAGCAGGTCCTCACCCAGATCGGCCTTGCCGCTGGCCCGTGTCACGATGAGTCCCGCGGCCAGCGACACGATGAACGCCGGTATCTGCGCCACCAGTCCGTCGCCTATGGTCAGTTTCGTGTACAGCTCCAGACAGCGCATCAGGTCCCAGCCGTGCTGCACCATCCCCACGTACAGCCCGCCCAGCACGTTCACGATGACGATGATTATCGCCGCGATCGCGTCGCCGCGCACGAACTTGGAGGCGCCGTCCATCGCCCCGTAGAAATCCGCCTCGCGCGCTATCTGCGCGCGCCGCTCGCGCGCCTCGGCTTCCGTTATGATCCCCGCGTTCAGGTCGGCATCTATCGCCATCTGCTTGCCGGGCATCGCGTCCAGCGTGAAACGCGCTTCCACTTCCGAAATGCGCGTCGCGCCCTTGGTGATCACCACGAACTGGATCACCACGATTATCACGAAGATGATCAGTCCCACCGCCAGCGAACCGCCGGCCACGAAGTTCGCGAATGTCAGTATCACCTCGCCCGCGGCGTGCAGCGCCGCCTGCGGATCGGCAGCCCGGTCGCCCACCGTAAGTATCAGCCGCGCCGTCGCCACGTTCAGCACCAGCCGGAAAAGCGTCGTCGCCAGCAGCAGCGACGGAAACACGCTGAATTCCAGCGGCGAATGCACATAGATCGTCGTTATCAGGATCACCGCCGACAGCGACAGGTTGAATACCAGCAGCACGTCCATCACCGCCGGCGGCATCGGCACCAGCAGCACGAACAGCATGGCTATCGCCGCCACCGGCACGATCATGCCGCGGTTCTCGTGCAGCCGCAGAAGTATCGGATTGGCAGCCAGACTCGCCATGCGACTTCCGCTCTCCCGATCGTCAGCCTCGCCTGCCGCTCATGCGCCCCGACGGCGCAGCCTGCCGGCCAGCTCGTACACGTATGCCAGTATCTCCGCCACCGCGGCGTAGAACTGCTCGGGTATCTCCTGTCCGACCTCCACCATCCGGTACAGCGCCCGCGCCAGGGGCGGCCGTTCGATGATGGGCACTCCCGCCTCCGCGGCCACCTGCCGGATGTGCCGCGCCATCGGCCCGCGCCCCTTGGCAACGCAGCGCGGCGCCTGCATCGTCTTCTCGTCGTATCTCAGTGCGACGGCGTACTCGGTGGGGTTGGTTATGACCACATCCGCCTTCGGCACTTCCCTTCTCACCCGCTGCTGCGACAGCTGAATCGCTATCTGCCGCCGCCGCTGCCGCACCTTCGGGTCGCCCTCCATGTGCCGCAGTTCCTCCTTGACCTCTTCCTTTGTCATGCGCAGTTCCAGACGCGTCCGGTACCACCGGTAGCCGTAATCGCACAGCGCCAGCACCACCATCAGCAGCGCTATCCGCACGCCCACCGCATACACCAGCGACGCCCCCAGCCCGAACGCCTGCGCACAGCCCAGCCGCTGGATGCCCACCACCTCGTCCAGCCGGTTGCGCACCGCCGTCCACGCCATCAGACACGCCAGTCCCACTTTCGCCACGTTCAGCGCCAGTTGCGTCCAGTTGTCGGCCTGCATCAGGCTGCGCAGATTGCGCGCCGGATTGAGTATCCCGAAGTTGATCGTCAGCCGCCTGGCGTTGAACACCACCCCCAGCTGAAGAATGTTCACCGCCAGCGCTATCACCACCGCTCCCGCCAGCAGCGGCGCCAGCCCGCCCGCCGCCAGCATCAGCACACGCAGCAGCACGGGCCCCAGCTGCTGCGGGCTGACGTCGGCCATCGACCGCTCCGAGAGCAGCTCGGTCAGTATCGTCCGCATGGCGCGGATGAGCGAATCGCCGAATCCGCTGAGCAGCACGAAAAACCCCAGCAGCAGCACCGCCGCCGTCAGATCGGGGCTGTGCGCTATCTTGCCCTGCTCGCGCGCCTCTTCCAGACGCCGCGGCGTCGGGGCTTCCGTCCTGTCGGAAAGGTTCTCGGCCATGTCCCGTACCACCGGCGGACGGTCTTCACCGCCGCCACGCAGCCGCCAGCGCTTCCAGCGACTCCAGCAGCGAATCCCGCATCACCTCGCTGCTCAGCGCCGCGCCCGTCATCACCACCAGCAGACCCAGCAGCGAACGCACCGACAGCGCCGTCGCTATCACGTTCATCTGCGGTATCGTCTTGCCTATGAATCCCAGCACTATGTCCACCACCAGCATCGTCAGCAGCACCGGCCCGGCCAGCTGGAGCGCCAGCTGCGCCGCCGACTGCGTAAGCCCCGCCAGCAGTTCCAGCAGCTCCGTGGTCATGCCGATCGACAGCAGCGGCAGAGTGTCGAAGGTCTCGCGCACTCCGCGCAGAAAAGCGTGGTGCCCCCGCACTACCAGAAACACCACCGTCGTGAACATGAAATAGAGATCCCCCACCGCCGTGCCGGCCGAACCCAGCTGCGGATCGAATACCTGTCCCAGTCCCAGTCCCATCTGCTGGCCGATGATCTCGCCGGCCCAGTGGATGGCCACGAAGGTCAGCGTCAGCCCCATGCCGATCGCCAGCCCGAACGCCAGTTCGCCGCCCATCGCCAGCGCCAGCGCCCAGTGGCTTTCCGGCAGAGCCGTCGTCCGCGGCAGCGATGGCACGAAACCCGCCGTCAGAACCAGCGCCAGCATCAGCTTCACGCGCCGCGGTATCCGCGCCGAGCCGAACAGAGGCGCGGCCAGCATCAGACCGGCCAGCCGGAAAAATGCCAGCACGAACACGGGCACGAAGTTGAGCACTTCCTCGAGGGTCATCCCTGACCGCCGGCGTTTACGCTTACCGGCCGCTCCCTGCGAACATCGCCGCCGCGTACTCGCTCAGCCGCGTCGCTATCCATGGCGCCATCAGCACCGCCGCCCCGGCCATCGCGACGATCTTGGGCACGAAGACCAGCGTCTGTTCCTGGATATGCGTCACAGCCTGGAAAATGGACACGATCAGCCCTACCACCAGGCCCACCAGCAGCACTGGTGCCGCCAGCACGAACGCCAGAGCCAGCGTCTGGCGGACAATATCGCTCGCCTGATCGATGCTCATCGCACACCCTTCCTTGAGTGTCGCCGCAACATGCGAAATGGCGGCGCCGAACGCGGAGCACGCCGGGCTCCGCCGCCGCTCCGTCCATGGAGCCGGCGCACTGCATCCTTCGGCTCACATGAAGCTACCCATCAGCCCGCTCGTAATCAAGCGCCATCCGTCCACCAGCACGAAAAGCAGCAGCTTGAACGGCAGCGAAATCAGACTCGGCGGCAGCATCATCATGCCCATGCTTATCAGTATGGAACTTATCACCAGATCTATCACCAGAAACGGCAGATAGATCTTGAATCCCAGCAGAAACGCCGTCTTCAGCTCGCTCAGCATGAACGCCGGTATCAGCGCCATCGTCCCCACCTCGCCGAACGTCCGCGGCTCGGCCTGGCCGGCGAAATCGGTGAACACCAGTATGTCGTCCGTGTTGCCGGCACGCTCGATCTGCCGGATCATGAACTCGCGCAGCGGATACTGCGCCCGCTGAAGGGCATCGCCCTGGCTTATGCGGCCCTCCATATACGGGCTGACTGCTTCGCTGTTCACACGCTGCCACGTGGGCGCCATTATGAGAAACGTCATGAACAGCGACAGCCCGATTATCACCTGATTCGGCGGCAGCGTGCTGGTTCCCAGCGCCTGTCGCAGCAGCGACAGCACGATGACGATCCGCGTGAAGCTCGTCATCATTATCAGTATCGCCGGCGCCAGCGACAGCACCGTCAGCAGGATGATGATCTGAAGCGCCGACGAAAAGTTCTCCCGCCGCGTCAGGTCCGGCAACTGGATCGTCCGGAACACATCCCCGGGCGCTGCGGACAGCGGCACATCTCCCGCCGCGCCGCCCCGCGAGGCCGGCGTTGGAGGCGTCGGCGGGGTCTGCGCCTGCGCCGCACCCGCGCCCGGCACCGCCGTTGCCGGCAGCGCAAGAAGCACGATCGCCATCGCCACACGCTTTGTCAGCATCCCTGCCTCACGACACTTTGCGGAAAAGCCCGCCAAGCGTTCTGACCTTTTCGATAAGCCCGGCCAGATCCTCGCGCACCCGCGAGGTCGTCGCCGCGTCATTGCGCGCCGCATCCGCCGTCTGTCCGGACGGCTCCGCCGGCTCCGCGTCGTCGGACGCATACTCGGCGCTGGCCCCGCGTAGCGCGGTCTCGAAGGCGCCGCCGGCGGCGGCCGGGTGTCTCTGCCTTATCTGCCCGAGTATCGCCGCCACCTCGTCGGGGTCGGTTATCTGCGCCAGGGTGTTCAGCGACGCGCCGCTGTTGCCCACCAGCAGCAGACGCCGGCCCACATGAACCAGAAGCATCTGCTGCCGCGGCGACACCGCCGCGCGGGCCAGGATCTTCACCGTGCCCGACGCCCCGGCGTCGCCCAGCCCCATCACCCGTTGCGACAGCCACCGCAGCGCGAAGATCAGTCCGATGACCGCGCCCAGCGCAGCCATCATCCGCCACAGACTCGATGCCGCGTCGGCTCCCGCCCGTTCCGCGGGGCTGCCGGCCGGCGCCGACCGCCGTATGGGCATGTCCTCCATCGCAGGCCTGCTGGTCGGAGCTTCAGCCCCGCCCGCCGGCAGCGCCACGGCCGCCAGAAGCAGCGCCATCGCCGCAACGACTCTGCGCATACCCGCCGCGCATCGCCCCCGCAATACCGGACGCCACCGTTTGCGCTGCGCATCCATGCGACATTGAGCAACGGCCCGCGTCACCGCTGCCTCCTTGCCTGTGTTCGGCCGTCACAACTCGTCATCCCTGGGGTTGGAGACGATCTCGTTTATCCTCACACAGAAGTTGTCGTTGAGGACCAGCACCTCGCCGCGCGCCACCAGGCGGTCGTTCACGAACACGTCCACGGGGTCGCCGGCGAGCTTGTCCAGCTCCACCACCGACCCCTCGCCGAGTTTCAGCACGTCCTCCACCAGCATGCGCGCGCGCCCGAGCTCTATCTTCACATTCAGATCCACGTCGCGCAGCAGATCGATGCTGTTCACCTGCGCTTCGCTGAGCGCGCGCTGGAGATCGGGCAACTCGAACTGCTCGGCGGGCACCACCGGCGCAGCGCCGGGCTCCGCCGCGGCGGGGGCGCCTGCGGCCGCGTCGGTGGCCGTGCCCGCTACCGCCGCTGCGTCCTCGAAAGTCGCCTGCTTGAGCAACTCGTCAACGGCGCTCTGGTCCACGGGCGCTGCGCCATCGACGCCGGACGCGCCCGCATCGCCGCCGGGCGGCGGCTGTTCAGGTTGACCTGCTGTTTGCGGCTGCTCCTCAGCCATAATTCACCATCCCTGGCTTCGATATGCCGACTCGAACCTGCTCATTTTATACCGCGACGCCGCCGCGATTGCCAGAGATTTTTGCGCGGCAGAATGCTTTCGCCGCCGGCGCCTCATTCGGCGCGTTTTGCCGAAGCGGCTGCACGCCACGCGCTGGCGGCTGGCGGCGAGGGATGCATCGGGTCTTGCCTCGGTCGAATCGCGCGGCATAATATGCAACGTCGCGTTGACGGGTCCCCGGGGAATTATCCGTGTCGCGGGCTTGACAGCGGAGACGGGGCCGTTACAATCCATGTTTCGTCGATTTTTCCGACGATAAATGTTGGCGGCGGTTGCGGGCTCGTGTGGCCCGGAAGCAGGCAGTTATGCAGGTGCTGAAAAACAGGATCAGGATACGGATGGAGGCCTACGACCATAATGCGCTCGACAAATCTGCCCGAGAGATAGTCGAGCAGGCGAAGCGCACCAGCGCCAAGGTCTGCGGTCCCATACCTCTGCCTACGCGCATCGAGCGTTACACTGTCCTGCGCAGCCCCCACATTGACAAAAAGTCCCGGGAGCAGTTCGAGATGCGCACCCATAAGCGCATCATCGACATTCTCGAGGCTACCTCGAGCACAACCGAGGCCCTCAATCGTCTGAGCGTGCCGGCGGGCGTGTTCGTGAAAGTCAAGGCCTGACGGCCGATCGTACGAACGCCTCTTGCGGAGAGAGAGGCACTGTTGACTGACCGGTCGCGGGGTTCATCCAAGAACCCTTCCGCCCCGTGCGGGCCGCGATCCGAGGCAACGGTTTTGCTGTTTGCGGTCAGAGACGGAGACGCCGATGACGCCAGCCATACTGGGGAAGAAGCTCGGAATGACACGCGTTTACGACGCGGCCGGGAACATGCTGCCCGTAACCGTCGTCCAGGCCGGGCCCTGTCGCGTTACCCAGGTGAAAACCGCCGAGACCGACGGCTATAACGCCGTGCAGCTCGGTTTTGAGGAAATCAAGCCCCGCTACAGCACAATGCCTCTGATAGGACATTGTGCCAAAGCCGGCGTGGCCCCGATGAGGTACTTCCGCGAGGTCAGGCTCAAGGACAAGCCCACGATAGCCCCGGGGGCCACCGTCGATGTCCGGATATTCGAAGGAGTGCAGTTTGTCGATGTTACCGGGCGCAGCAAGGGCAAGGGATTTCAGGGGGTCATGAAGCGGCACCATTTCGGCGGCCAGCCCGCTTCGCACGGCACCGAACGCAAGCACCGCTCGCCGGGATCGCTTGCCTCGCGTGCCACCTGGCGCGGGCAGTGCGGCAAGCCCAAGAAAGGCGTCCGCATGGCCGGCCACATGGGCGACGATCGCGTCACCACGCGCAACCACCCCCTCATCAGGATCGATCCCGAAAACAACCTGCTGCTGATAAAGGGCGCATTGCCCGGCGCCAACGGCTCGCTGCTGTACATACGCAAGAGCATCACGGCCCGCGTGCGGGCGGCTGCGCCGCAGGAGCAGCCTGCCAGGAAAGGCGCCGAAGCGAAGAAGGGGCAGAGCGCGGCAAAGAAATGAAACGCCCTCAAGTGTGCCCGACGGCGAACTGGGCCGGGAAATATGGAAAAGAGGCAAGTCCCGCTTATGACGGGCTTTAGATTGCGGATCTGACATGATCGAAATACCGATCTACAATCAGGCCGGCCAGGAGATCGAGCGATTCCGTTTCGACGAAGCGCAGCTGGGCGGCGAGATTCGTCCGGCGCTTCTCAAGCAGGCGCTGGTCATGTATCACGCCAACCAGCGCCAGGGGACGGTCCGCACCAAATCCCGCGGCGAGGTCGAGGGTTCGACCCGGAAGATTTACCGCCAGAAGGGCACCGGCAACGCCCGCATGGGTACGATTCGTCAACCCGTGCGCAAAGGCGGCGGACACGCCAAACAGAAACTGCCCAAAGACTGGCGGCTGGATATGCCGAAAAAGGCCCGCCGTCTGGCGCGGAACAGCGCGCTGCTGGCCAAGTTCAGGAGCGACCAGGTGCGCGTGGTGGACCAGATAACGCTGCCGGAGCCAAAGACCAGGCACATGGCGGTCATCTTCAGGAATCTGGGCATCAGCAGAAGTTGTCTGCTGGCGCTGCCGCAGCACGATCCGCTGATAGAACGCTGCGCCCGCAATCTGCCCAATGCGTCGTTGACGACCGTCGCGCAGCTGAATGCGTGGGATATCCTGCGCAATCACACGCTGCTGCTGACCAGGGACGGGCTTCAGCGGATAGTTTCGCAGGCGACGTGAAGCCGGCCGGCGCAGGGCCGCAGTACGAGGCAGTCATGGACAACACGACCATCATCATCAAGCCGCTGATCACCGAGAAGAGCGACCACCTGCGCACCACGCGCAACGCTTACACTTTCGAGGTGCATCCCGAGGCCAACAAACACCAGATCCGCCAGGCTGTCGAGGAACTGTACTCGGTGAAGGTGCTGGACGTGCGCACGATGAACCGCAAGGGCAAGCCGCGGCGCACCAGATACCGCATGTCGCGCACGAAAGCGCACAAGCGGGCCATCGTCGTGCTGGCGCCCGAATACCGGATAGATCTGTTCTGAGAGGTGAACGATGCCCATCAAGAAATACAACCCGACTTCTCCCGGGCGGCGCGCGGGCAGCGTGCTCGATTACAAGGCCGAACTCACCAGGTTCGAACCCGAGAAGTCTCTGCTGCGCCCCATGACGCGGGCCAACGGCCGCAACAATAAAGGCATAATCACCGCCAAACACCGCGGCGGGGGCAACAAGCGCATGTACCGCGTCATAGACTTCATGCGCCGCAAGGACGGCATCCCCGCGAAGGTCCTGAGCATCGAGTACGACCCCAACCGCACGTGTTTCATCGCCCTCATACAGTACGAGGACGGAGAAAAGTCCTACATCCTCGCCCCTAAAGGCCTGAAGGTCGGCAGCACCGTGATGAGCGGCCCGGATGCGCCGCCGGAGATCGGCAACTGCATGCCCCTGGCCAACATCCCGGCCGGGCTGGAAATCCACAACATAGAACTCAACCCCGGACAGGGCGGAAAACTGGTGCGTTCGGCCGGAGGGGTCGGGCGCCTCGGCGCCAAGGAGGGCGACTGGGCCGTGATAGTGCTGCCCTCGGGCGAAATGCGGCGCGTGCGCAGCGAGTGCCGCGCCACCATAGGGCAGCTCTCCAACGTTGACTGGATCAACGTCAGCATCGGCAAGGCCGGGCGCAGCAGGCACATGGGCATTCGTCCCCATACCCGCGCCAAGGCCATGAACCCGATCGATCACCCGCTCGGCGGCGGGGAAGGCCGGTCCAACGGCGGGCGCCATCCGTGCAGCCGCACCGGCGTGCCCGCCAAGGGCGGCATAACCAGGAATCCGCGCAAGAACAGCGAGAAACTGATATTGCGCAGACGGAAGTTCGGACGCTTCCAGCAGCGTCCGCAAACGGTGTCGTTGTGAAGGCGGCAAGACGCACCGCCTGAGCAGGGCATGAGGAGTCGGCATGAGCAGAAGCTCGAAAAAAGGGCCGTTCGTCGCCGAGAAACTGTTCCGCAAGGTGCAGGCTCTCAATGAGCGCAGAGAGAAGCGGCCGATCAGAACGTGGGCCCGCGCCTGCACGATAATCCCGGAATTCGTCGGGCATACGTTCGAGGTCCATAACGGCAACAAGTTCATCAGAGTGTTCGTCACGGAGGACATGATCGGGCACAAACTCGGCGAGTTCGCCCCGACGCGCATCTTCCGCGGGCACAGCGGGCGCAAGGTCGCCGCCCCCGGAGCGCCGGCTGCCGCCGAGTAGTCCGGCAGCCGCTGCCGGCCGGGCGGTTTTTCGGCATACGAGGTCATCATGGCTGAAACGACGGAAATACGGACGCGGGAGTATGTGGCGAAGCACCGCTTCGCCCGCATAGCGCCGCGCAAGGCCAGACTGGTGATAGACATGATCCGCGGCCGCGATGTGGAGCAGGCCATGAACATGCTCGCCTTCAGCAGGAAGCGCGCCGCGGTGTTCGTTGGAAAGGTGCTCAAGTCGGCGCTGGCCAACGCGACCGAACAGGAGGCGCGCGCGGAGAGTCTGTACGTGAAGGAATGCTGGGTCGATCCCGGGCCCATCATCAAGAGGTTTCAGCCCAAGGACCGCGGCAAGGCGTATCAGATACAGAAGAAGATGTGTCACATAGTCGTGAAACTTCAGGAGAAGCCCGAAAAGGCACGCCCGAGGTCGGCGGCGGCGGGTAAACAGGCCGGCTGACGTCTCAGGACGCTCGGCCCAGGCGCAACATGTAACAGCAGAGGTCCGATATGGGTCAGAAGGTTCATCCGCTTGGCTTTCGCATCGGCATCACCGAGGAGTGGAAGTCCAGGTGGTATGCTCCAAAACGGGCGTTCGGCGAGTTCGTCGGCGAGGATTACCGCATCCGTCGTTACATCGACGAGAAACTGAATCGCAAACCGCCGTTCGCCGCCGTGTCCGATGTGCTCATCGAGCGCACGCCGGAAGAGGTGCGTATAACGATCAAGACCGCGCGCCCGGGTCTGGTGCTGGGCCCGCGCGGCGCGGAGCTTGACAAACTGCGCGAGGAGCTGGAGGACCTGATCAAGCGGCGGGTCGCCCCGATCAACGTGGTGGAAATCAAGAACCCGGACCTCAACGCCCAGCTCGTCGCCGAAGCCATTGCCGAACAGCTCAAGAAGCGTGCTGCGTTCCGCCGCGTTCTCAAACAGCGCGCCGATGCGACCATGCAGGCCGGCGCAAAAGGCATAAAGATACAGGTCAGCGGAAGACTCGGGGGCGCGGAAATCGCCCGCAGCGAGCATACGGTGGTGGGTTCCATCCCGCTGACCACGCTCCAGGCCAACGTGGATTACGGCTTCGCCGTGGCGTGCACGACGTACGGCACCATCGGCGTGAAGGTGTGGATATACCGCGGCTTCTACGGCTCGGGCGTGCTGGATACCGACCAGCGCGCCGGCAGTCCACTGCGCCGCGGAAGGAGATAAAAACCGTGTGGCCGGCCGCCCGCGTGCGGGTCGCCGGTTACCGGCAGGCAAGCGAGGTGTGTCATGCCCCTGATGCCGAAACGGGTAAAGTTCCGCAAGTCGCAGCGCGGCAAGATGAAAGGCAACGCCACGCGCGGCAACCGTCTGAGTTTCGGCGAGTATGGCCTTCAGTCCCTCGAACGCGCCTGGATCGCCGCCAAGCAGATAGAGGCGGGCAGGGTCGCGTGCAGCCACTATCTTCATCGCGAGGGGCGGTGGTTCGTGCGCATCTTCCCCCACAAGCCCATATCCGGCAAACCGCTGGAGACGCGCATGGGCAAGGGCAAGGGCGAGCCCGAGTACTGGGTGGCGGTGGTCAAGCCCGGAACCATCCTGTTCGAGGTGAGCGGCGTGGACGAGGCCGCCGCGCGGCGCGCCCTGGCGCGCGTGGCCCACAAGATGCCGGTGCGCTGCCGGTTTGTTTCGCGCAAGCAGGCAGGCGTCTGACGTGCATCGGAGGAGCGTCATATGAGGCAGATCAGCGAGATACGCGAGAAAACGACCGACGCCATCGAGGCGGATCTGCGCGAGGCGCAGCGCGCCCTGTTCGATATGCGGACGCAGGCGGTCACCGAGAAGCTCGAATCGCCCAGCCGGCTGCGCGAGACGCGCCGGTTCATCGCCAGGATGAAAACGGTTCTGCGGGAAAGACAGTTGCAGGCTCTGAAGAAGGGGCAGCAGCAGCCCGCGCCGGCGGAGCAGGCTGCCCCACAGCAGAAGAAGGAGGAAGCCGGCCGCTGAGCGCCGTGCTGCCATACGATTATGAGCCAGGTAAGCGATACAACATCGGCTGAGAAGAGGCGGCGGGGCCCGCGCACGGCGGTGGGGGTGGTGACTTCCGACAAGCCCGACAAGACCATCACCGTGGTCGTCGAGTATCAGGCGAAGCACCCCAAATACGGAAAGTATCTCCGCCGCCGCACGGTCATCCACGCGCATGACGAGAAGAACGAGGCCAGACAGGGCGACAGGGTCGAGGTGGCCGAATGTCGTCCGCTTTCACGCACGAAGCATCATCGCCTGGTGCGCATAATCGAGCGTGCCGGGGAGCGCGCGGTGCAGGTCTCGGCAGAGGAGATTATGACGGGCAAGGCGCCCGAGGAGAGATGATCGCGGTTGCAGGCTGAAGGACACATTCGCGTGTGACGTCAGGGTCTGAGATCGCACTCATCGGAGTCCGCCATGATTCAGCAACAGACGTATCTTGACATCGCCGACAATACCGGCGCCAAGCAGGCGATGTGCATAAAAGTCCTGCGCGGCAGCACAAGCCGCGGCAGGTACAAGCGCCGCGTGGCCCATGTGGGCGACGTGATAATCTGCGCCGTCAAGAAGGCCATGCCCGCCGGCGAAATAAAAAAGGGCGAGATCATCCGCTGCGTGGTCGTCCGCACGCGACAGCCCACCAGGCGTCCCGACGGCAGTTATGTCCGCTTCGACAGCAACGCCGCCGTCGTCATCGACAAGGATGGCAATCCCCGCGGCACGCGCATATTCGGGGCCGTCGCCCGCGAGCTGCGCGAAAAGCAGTTCACCAAGATAATCTCGCTGGCCAGCGAAGTCGTTTGAGGTGGCACCGATGGCACGAATCAGAAAAGGCGACATGGTGATGGTGATATCAGGCCGCGACAAGGGCCGCCAGGGCGTGGTCCTGAGCGTCATGCCCTCCAGAGGTGTGTGCGTAGTCGAGGGCGTCAACCGCGTGTGGAAACACGTGCGCCCCTCGCGGCGCAATCCGCAGGGCGGCCGCATCCAGAAATACGCGCCCGTGCCGTTGTGCAAGGTCATGCCCGTGGACCCGGGCGCGGGCAACCGCCCCACCAGGGTGCGCATGAAGACAGTCGAGGGCGTCAAGCAGCGCATAGCCGTCCGCAGCGGCACCAGCCTCGGGACCGTGGGCAACCCCCGCAGCCCGCGCGCCGCCGCGCCGACCGCATGACAATGGAGACCGCTATCCATGAGCGACAATCAGCAGACAGTATCCCAGCAGAATGCGACCGGAGCGGAAAGCCAGCCGTCTCCGGCGGGCGCCGCCCCGAACGCCGCTCCGGATGTTTCCGCGGCGGCTGCGCCGCAGCCCTCCGAGAAGAAAGCCAGAGGCGCCGCGCAACAGGGCAAACAGAAAAAGCCCAAAGGCCAGGCCGCCCAGCAGAAGCCGGCCGACGAAGAGCCGTCGGTGCCGGCGCCGCCTCCGCGGCTGTATGAGCGGTATCGCCGGGAGATCGTGCCGGCCATGCAGCAGAAGTTCGGCTACCGCAACCCCATGGCCGTGCCGAAACTCGAAAAAATTGTGGTGTCGATGGGACTGGGGCGCATTGCCACCAGCGGCAGCGCCGACGCCAAAAGCAAGATCGAACAGGCCGAAAAGGAACTGGCCGTAATCACCGGCCAGAAGCCCGTCCGCTGCAAGGCGAAAAAAAGCGTGGCCAACTTCAAGGTGCGCGCGGGTATGGAAACGGGTCTGAAGGTCACCCTTCGCGGCGCGCGGATGTACGAGTTCCTCGACCGGGTGATCACGCTGGCGATACCCCGCGTAAAGGACTTCCGCGGACTGGATCCGTCGGGGATGGACAAGAGCGGCAACTACAATTTCGGGCTTACGGAGCAGACGGTCTTCCCCGAGGTCAACGCCGCCGAGGTGACGTTTCAGCAGGGCATGAATATAACAATGGTGACCACAGCGAAGGACCCCGAGCACGGCCGGGAGCTGCTCCGGCTGCTGGGGATGCCCTTCCGCGAGACGTCGAAGCAGGGAAAGTGATTTATGGCGACAAAAGCCTGGGTTAACAAACAGAAGCGTCGCGAGGCCCTCGTCAAGAAGTACGCGGAGTTGCGCCGTCAGCTGAAGAAGGAAGGCAACTACGCCGCTCTGGCCAAACTTCCGCGGGATTCGAGCCCCACGCGCTCGCGCAACCGGTGTCAGATAACCGGTCGGGCGCGGGGCTTTTACCGGAAGTTCAAGCTGTCGCGCATCATGTTGCGCGAGCTGGCTTTGGCCGGACAGATACCCGGCCTCAAGAAGGCCAGCTGGTAGCGGTTCTCAAGGGTTCTGACTTTTGGTTTCAAGGCGATGAACAATCAAGATCCCATCGCGGACATGCTCACGAGGATACGCAACGCCAACCGGGTCGGCCGGCGCATGGTGCTGGTTCCGGGCAGCAAGGTGTGTGCCGGCATAGCCCGTGTGCTCAAGGAAGAGGGCTATATCGAGGATTTCGACGTCCTTGAACAGGGCAACCGCCAGCCTGTGTTGCGCATCAAGCTGAGGTATGCCAGCAACGGCGAGCGCATCATTCACGAGCTGATTCGCGAAAGCAAGCCGGGGCGGCGTATCTACCGCGGCGCCAGGGAACTGCCGCGCGTGCTCAACGGCCTGGGGATAGCCGTCGTAAGCACCAGCAAGGGCGTCATGTCCGACCGCAGGGCCCGCGAGGAAAACGTCGGCGGGGAACTGCTCTGCCTTGTGAGTTAGGAGAACGCATCATGAGTCGTCTGGGCAAAAAACCGGTCCCCATAGCTGCGGGCGTCAAAGTGACGGTGGCCGATCATGTCGTGCACTTCGAGGGGCCTAAAGGCAAACTTCAGCAGCGAATCCCCGACGGCATCGAGGTGCGCATCGACGAGGCCGCCAGGCAGATTGTCGTAACCCGCCGCGATGACGAGAAACAAACCAGAGCCCTGCACGGCCTGACGCGCGCCATGCTGGCCAATCACATAGTCGGCGTCAGCCAGGGCTACAGGAAGTCGCTGGAAATACAGGGAGTTGGCTACCGCGCTGAACTTCAGGGCAGAAAACTCCTGCTCAACGTGGGCTTTGCCAACACGATCGCGCTGGACGTGCCGTCCAACCTCCAGGTGACGGTGGACGGTCAGAAGATACACGTGAGCGGATGCGACAAGCAGGCGGTGGGCGATTTCGCCGCACGCGTGCGCCGCGTCCGCAAGCCCGAACCCTACAAGGGCAAGGGCATTCGTTACGAAGGCGAGTTCATCAAGATCAAGCCCGGCAAGGCCGCCACCGGTGCCGCCGGCGGTGCGAAATAGCCCGCCGCGGCCGCCCGGCGGGCAGCCGCGCCGGATGTTGACGGGGCTTCGTACAACGCCGACGCCCCCTGGAGCACAAGAGCCATGGCCGACAAGAACAAGGAAAAGGCAGCACGACTTCAGCGCCGCAAGTGGCGCGTGCGCAAGCGGGTCGTCGGCACCGCCGACAGACCGCGCCTGTCGGTGTATCGCAGTCAGAAACACATATGCGCGCAGATCATCGACGATACCATCGTCGATGAGAGAACCACCGGTCGGACGCTGGCGTATGTCACGACCACCAGCAAGGCCCTGCGCGGCGAAATGAAGAACGGCGCCACGAAGGCTGCTGCTGAACTCGTCGGCAGGGCCATCGCCCAGAAGGCGCTGGCGCTGGGAATCACGAAGGTCTGCTTCGACCGCGGCGGTCGCGCGTATCACGGGCGCATAAAGGCGCTTGCCGAAGCCGCCCGCAAAGCCGGTCTGAAGTTCTAACAGAGCATGAACAACATGGGCGAACAACAGCAGCAGCAGGATCAGGAGCAGTTGACGCAGCCGCCGGCCGTGGAACAGACGCCGGCTCCGGAGGCTGCCCCGGAGGCGGCCGGGCAGCAGCCGCAGGCGCCGCCCGCCGAAGCGCCCGCGCAGGCGGGCGCCGACGAATCGGAGCGCCGCCCTCCGGATGCCGTCCGCAGGGCCATGCGCGCTGCGCGCGATCGGGCTGCCATGCGCGCGGCGGCGGACGAGGAGGGGGGCGTAGAATCCACGGTCGTCCGCGTGTATCGCTGCGCCAAGGTCGTCAAGGGCGGCCGCACGTTCTCGTTCGGCGCCCTGGTGGTCGCCGGCGACCGCCGCGGCAACGTGGGCATCGGCTACGCCAAGGCCAACGAGGTTCCGCCGGCCGTGGAAAAGGCCACGAAAGACGCACGCCGGAACATGTTCCGCGTGCCGCTGAAGGGTTCCACGATACCTCACCCCGTCAGAGGGTCGGCCGGCGCAAGCACGGTCGTGCTCGTCCCGGCTCGTCCCGGAACCGGCGTGACCGCCGGCAAGAGCGTCCGACCGGTACTCGAACTGGCCGGCATCTCCGACGTGCTTTCCAAGGCCTACGGCTCCACCAGCCCCAAGAATCTCGTCAAGGCGACCATCGACGCTCTCCGCAAACTCCAGAGCCGGGATCAGGTCGAACGGACAAGGGGAGTGTCGCTGCCGGCCAATGCCGGCGAAATCGTCTCCAGGTGACAGATGCCCGAGGGTCGCAACATGAGCATGATCCATCAGATTACAGCGATGGTTCCGCGGTACAGGAACCGCCTCAGAAAAGGTCGCGGGGAATCGAGCGGCCATGGCAAGACCTGCGGCCGCGGCACCAAGGGCGCAAAGGCCAGACAGGGCAAACCCCACTGGAAGCCCGGCCACGAAGGCGGCCAGACGCCCCTGCATCGCCGTCTGCCCGCATGCGGCTTCAGCAACGACCGTTTCGCTGCCCGCTGGTACACGGTCAATGTGTCGGCTCTAAACCGCTTCGAGGACGGCAGCACTGTTGACGCGGCCGCGCTGGCCGGCGCCAAACTCGTTCCCGATACGAAGTGGCCGGTCAAGATCCTCGGCGGCGGCGAAATCTTCAGGAAACTTACCGTCAAGGCCGACTCCTACAGCAAGTCGGCGTGCGCCAAGATAATCGCGGCGGGCGGCTCCGCCCTTACGGTGGCGGGCCAGCCCTGGCAACCGCCCAAACCCCGACACCGCTTTGTGCCCCGGACTCCGGAAAAAGGCGCCGGAAAAGCCGGAGGAAAGGAAAAAAGCAGGGGCAAGGACAAGGATGCCGCGGCACAGCCGGCACCCGATCAGGCCGCGCAGACGCCGCCCCCGGCCGACTCGGGCGGCGGCGCTGCGCAGGCATAGCCGTCGCGACAGCAGCGCGGCCTGCTCGAACGGGCTCGCAGCAGGCGTGAGGATGCCAACATGATCAGAACATTCATAAACATGTTCCGCATACCCGAACTGCGGAACAAAATCCTCTTCACGCTGTTCATGCTGGCCATCTACCGCATCGGCTACCACATTCCCCTGCCGGGCGTGAACCAGGAACGTTTTGCGCAACTGGCAAGCCAGCGCAACAAGGGAGACGACAGCCCCGCAAGCCGCATCGCCCAGTACGTCGCGCTGTTTTCCGGAGGCAACCTCAGCTCCAGCACCATCTTCGGGCTGGGCATAATGCCGTACATCTCGGCGTCCATCATCTTTCAACTGCTCATAACCGTCGTCCCGGCGCTGGAGAAGCTTCAGAAGGAAGGCGAAACCGGCCGGCGCAAGATACAGGAATGGACGCGCTACGCCACCGTGCCGTTGTGCCTGATACAGGCCGTCTTCTGGCTGAGCTACATGCACGGCGACGCGGCGCTCGTTCACGCCAGATATGCGCATTCGGTGACGTTCTGGGTAATGGGGCTGACGGCACTCACCGCGGGCTGCATATTCCTCATGTGGCTCGGCGAGCAGATAGACGAATACGGCCTGGGCAACGGCATAAGCCTCATCATCCTCGCCGGCATCGTCGCCCGCATGCCCAACGCCATAATCGACCTTATACAGACCAGCGAACTGTCCTTCACGCCGTCGTCGGCTGAAAAGATGAGCATCGGCAAGGTGCTGTTCCTCGCGGCATCATTCGTGTTCATCGTGGGCGGCTCCATCCTCATCACGCAGGCGCAGCGCCGCATACCCATACAGCAGGCCAAACACACCCGCGGGCGACGGATATACGGCGGGCAGCGCCAGTACCTGCCTCTGCGGGTGAATCACGGCGGCGTGATGCCCATCATCTTCGCCCAGTCGCTGATGCTCTTCCCGGGCTGGTTTCTTTCGGTCATCGCCAACAGCTTCGACCCCAACAGCAAGAGCATCATCGCCAGGTTCTTCCATCTTCTGGCCGCCGACTTCGGTTATGGACGGCTCGTCTATACGCTGGTCGAAGTGGCGATGATCTATTTCTTCGCCTATTTCTGGACCACGGTGCAGTTCCAGCCCAAGGAGATGGCCAATCAACTGCGCGATTACGGGAGCTTCATACCCGGGCTGCGTCCGGGCAAACGCACCGCCGACTATCTTGAACGCGTGATGATGCGCATAACATATGTCGGGGCCGCTTTTCTCTCGATAATCGCGGTGGTCCCCACGGCCGTCTCAACGTCGATGGGGGTGAACTACATGATCTCGCAGTTCCTGGGCGGCACGGGGCTGCTCATTGTGGTCAGCGTCGCTCTGGACATGGTCCAGCGCATCGAGGCCAACCTGCTCATGCGCAATTACGGCGGGTTCCTCAGCAGCGAGGGCGGCAAAGGACACCGCATAAAAGGCAGACAGTATTGATTTCGTATGGTACGGCTGAGCGTCGCCGTAAGCGGCTGCCGACTGCCGACGTTCCCGGATTCGAGCCGATGCAGATTCTCAAGAGTCGTCGGGAAATAGAGCTCATGCGACAGGCCGGCGCCCTGGCCTGCCGCATCCTTCAGCAGATGAAGGCGGCGGCCGTGGCCGGCGTTACCACCGGCGAACTCGACGAACTGGCCAGGGTGGAACTGGAAAAAGCCGGCGCAATATCCACCTCGCGCAATTTCCCCACGTACCGGCCGGGAGAAGGTTTTCCCGGATACACGTGCATAAGCGTCAACGAAGAGGTGGTTCACGGCATACCCGGACGACGCGTGCTGCGCGATGGCGACGTGGTGAAGATAGACCTCGCCCTGTCGCTCAACGGATACTGTGCCGACACGGCGATAACGGTGACGATAGGCAAGGTGAGCCCGCGCGTGCAGAAACTCGTTGACGTTACCCGGCAGTCGCTGGAACTGGCGATAGCCAACGTACGGCCGGGCCGGCGCTGGTCGGAAGTGGCCAGACTGATCCAGACCCACATTGAGAAAAACGGCTTCAGCGTGGTGCGCGAGTTCGTGGGGCACGGCGTGGGACGGACGATGCAGGAAGACCCCAAGGTTCCCAACTTCGTTACGCCCGAGCAGTTGCGCGCAGATTTCCGCCTCAAGCCGGGCACCACCATTGCCATCGAGCCTATGGTTGCCGCGGGTCGCCGGGATGTGGAAATGCTCAAGGACGGCTGGACCATCGTGACGCGCGACCGCCAGCCCGCCGCTCACTTCGAGCACACGGTGGCGGTTACGGAATGGGGCGCGGACGTGCTGACCGACGGGCACGAGCCCGCGGGGCAGACATCCGCCGGCCAGGAAGGTGCGCCGCGGGCTTGAGCAATGGACTGGGCGATGCTATAATACGTGTTTCGAGGGGCCCCGCCACGGGCGGGACTGGACGGCCATGAAAGTAAGAACAAGCGTGAAGCGTATTTGCGAGAACTGCAAGATCGTGCGCCGTCGCGGGACGGTGCGGGTGATCTGCACGAACGTGAAACACAAACAGCGTCAGAGGTGAAACGATGCCGCGTGTAGCAGGCGTTGACATACCGGCCGACAAGCCGATCTGGATAAGTCTCACATACATTTACGGCATTGGCCGGACCAACAGCCGGATCATTCTGAAGGAGGCGGGCATCGACCCGCAGCGCCGCGCCAAGGACCTGACGGAGGAGGAACTGGCGAAGATAATCGGCATCATCGACCGGAGCTATCAGGTCGAGGGTGCGTTGCGGCGCGAGGTGAAGCAGAACATCGACCGTCTGCGCGACATCGGCTGCTACCGCGGGCTGCGTCACCGGCGCAGTCTGCCCACGCGCGGCCAGCGCACGCGGTCCAACGCCCGAACGCGCAAGGGACCGCGCAAGACGGTGGCCGGCAAGAAGGGCGTCAAGGAACTGGGCAAGTAATCCGGGCGGTTCGGGGATATTCGCTTACAGCAGAAAAGAGCAACGACCATGGCGGAAGCAACACCTTCACCTGGACAGCAGCAGCCGCAGGGGACGCCGGCGCCCGGCGCGCCGGCCGGCAAGACCGGCGGCAAGGGCGGCAGGAAAAAGACCCGTCGGGGCGTGACCCGCGGCATAGCGCATATAAAATCGACTTTCAACAACACCATCGTCACCATAACCGACATGAACGGCGAGGTGGTGGCGTGGGCATCGGCGGGCACGGTCGGTTTCAAGGGCGCGCGCAAGAGCACGCCTTTCGCCGCGGGCAGGGCGGCCGAAGCCGCCGCGGCGGCCGCCCGCAAACTGGGCATGGTCGAGGTCGAGGTTCGTGTCAAGGGGCCGGGCGCGGGACGCGAGCAGGCGATACTTCAGCTTCAGCACGCCGGGCTGAAAATCACGTCCATCGAGGACGTCACGCCGCTTCCGCACAACGGTTGCCGGCCTCCCAAGAAGCGTCGCGTCTGAGCCGCATGCGAAGCGGCGTTGCGCACGTCATGCCGCGGCGACGCTGATCGCCCCGGCTGAATGAAGGAAAAGCATTCCCGCGTCCGACGAGGCGGAAGAAAGATGGCCCCTGCCGGTTGGGGCGGTAATCTTCAGCAATTCGGACGGGGACAAAGCGGAGACGACAATGAGAACTCGCTGGCGCGGTCTGGAACTGCCGTCGAAAGTCGTTCGTGATGAACGCATCTCCACCGACACCTACGGCAAGTTCATCATCGAACCCTTCGAGCGCGGATTCGGAACCACCGTGGGCAACAGCCTGCGGCGCATACTGCTTTCCAGCCTCGAAGGTGCGGCCGTCACGAGCGTCAAGATCAAAGGCGCCGACCACGAATACGTGCCCCTGCCCGGCGTGCTGGAGGACGTCACCGACATAATCCTCAACGTCAAGAGCCTTGTCGTACGTCTGGACGCTGACGAACCCAGGCAGATGCACGTTTCGGCCCGCAAGGCCGGTCCGGTGACCGCGGGCATGATCGAGGCCGATTCCGCCATCACCGTGATCAACAGGGATCTGGTCCTGTGCACCCTCACGGAGGACGTGCCCTTCGAGATGACCATGACCGTCGGCAAAGGGCGCGGTTATACCCCGGCGGCCGAACACACGCAGGGAAAAACCGAGCAGGAGATAGGCCTGATCTACGTTGACAGCATCTATTCGCCGGTGACGCGCGTCCGCTATGCCACCGAAGATGCGCGCGTCGGGCAGCGCACCGACTACGACCGGCTGATACTCGAAATCTGGACCAACGGCACGGTGTCGCCGGAAATGGCGCTTGTGGAGGCGGCCAAGATACTCCGCAAGCACCTCAACCCGTTCGTGCAGTATTTCGACCTGGGCAGGGAGGTCGTCAGCGAAGAAGCCCTCGCCACGGTGCGCCAGCCCCAGCCGGCGGTCGACCCGGCTCTGCTGGAAAAACTGAATATGCCGATCCAGAAGCTGGAATTGTCCGTGCGGGCCAACAACTGTCTGGAATCGGCCAGGATACTTACGGTGCGGGATCTGGTGAAACAGACCGATGCGGACCTGCTGAAGGTGCGGGCCTTCGGCAAGACCAGCCTGCGCGAGGTGAAACGGAAGCTGGCCGATCTCGGTCTGAGCCTGGGCATGGATGTCGATGCGCTGGTTTCCGCGGCGACGCCCGCGCCGGCGGCGCCGCCCGCGGCTCCCGACAACAACGGCACCGCCGCCACCTGAACGGCGCCGGGTCAGCGGTGGCGCGCGGCGCAACCGCAATCGTCTTGTAAGCAGGCCGCGACGGAAAAGCATGCTTCGTCGCGGCACAGGAGGCAGCAATGCGTCATCTGGTACGTGGCCGGCAGTTGAGTCGCGACACCGAACATCGTCGCTCTCTGCGCCGCAGTCTTATTCAGAGCCTCTTCGAGAACGGCAAGATCCGCACCACTCTGCCCAAGGCTAAGGAAGTGCGGGCGCTGGCCGAAAAACTCATCACTCTTGCGCGCACCACCGGGCCCAAGGTCCTGGCCGCGCGCCGGCGGGTTGTGGCGCTGCTGAACGACCGGCGGCTGGTTGATGAAGAGCAGGAATTCACCGGCAAAACGGTCGTGCAGAAACTCTTCGAAGAGATAGCCCCGAAGTTCGCCGGCCGCAACGGCGGTTACACCCGCATCATCAAGCTCAGCGACCACCGCATCGGCGACGGGGGAGGCCTGGTCCTGCTGCAACTGTGCCTGGAGGAGAACAAGCCCACCGGACAGATCCGCCGCAGTGCCGGTCTGCGCCGCAAACGCTACGAGCGCCGGCATCGCTTCGCCCGCGAGGCGATGGAAAAATATCTCGGCAAGAGCGGCGACAAGCCTGCCGCCGCGGCCGAGACACCCGCCGCACAAGCCGGCGACTCCGCTGCCGACGCGACGAAGCAGTCCGATGCACCGCAGCAGTCGGGCACCTGACAGCCCCGCCGGCTTTTCTGAATGCTGTCCGCGCTGTACCGGATGGGTTTGCATCTCGATGGATTGGAGCGCGGCACTGCGCTGGGTTTCTGTTCATTGTGTTGACATCAGCGTGCCGTGAACCGATGATTAGCGGCGGCGGGGTGGTGGGTGTCTGTGCCACGCCTGCCCGCGATCAGTGGCTGGTCGGCTTAAGGAGCAAGACCGGAACACTTCGGGACACTTCAACATGGTCACTCATGCCGCCTGGTACGCGCTGGTGTTCGGTTACATGGGGTTGCTGTGCGCCATAGCATTCTACGGGCTGCACAGGTACATCCTGGTCTATCTGTACGTAAGACACCGGCGGAACACCTATGAACCGCGCGGCTGCTGGATAGACCTGCCGCGCGTGACGATCCAGCTGCCGATGTACAACGAGGATGCGGTGGCGGAGCGCATAATCCGCGAAACCTGCCTCATCGATTACCCTCTGGACAAACTCGAGATTCAGGTGCTCGACGACAGCACCGATCATTCCGCCGAGATCGCCCGCCGCGCATGCGAGCAGTGGGCGGCGCGCGGCTATCCGATAAAGTACATTCACCGGACCAATCGCGAGGGCTACAAGGCCGGTGCTCTGGCCGAGGGGCTGAAGCAGGCCACCGGCGAGTTTATCGCCATCTTCGATGCCGACTTTATCCCCCCGCGCGACATCCTGCGCAACGTGCTGGATTACTTCGTCGATGAAAAGGTCGGCATGGTGCAGGTGCGGTGGGATCATCTCAACCGCAACGCCTCGCTGCTCACGCGCACGCAGGCGATATTCCTCGATGCTCACTTCGTCATCGAGCACACCGCCCGCAACCGCAGCGGCAGATTCATGCATTTCAACGGCACCGCCGGCGTGTGGCGGCGCGCCACCATAGACGACGCCGGCGGCTGGCAGCACGACACGCTCACCGAGGACCTCGACCTCAGTTATCGTGCCCAGCTCAAGGGCTGGCAATTCGTGTATCTGCCGCAGTTCTGCGCGCCCGCCGAACTGCCGCCGGAGATCATCAGCTTCAAACAGCAGGCTCACCGCTGGACCAAAGGCGGCTTTCAGACGGCGATCAAACTCCTGCCGCGCATCCTGCGCTCGCGCAGTCTGTCGTTCGGCGTCAAACTCGAAGCCTTCTGCCACCTGACCAACACCATCGTCTATCCCATGATGGTGCTGGTTACGCTCCTGATGTATCCGACCTTCTTCTACACCCTCAGCCCGCTCAAACCCTATCCGTGGAGCCAGCACATCTTCAGCGCGACCCTGTTCGTGCTGGCAACATGTTCGGCCAGCACCTTCTTCGTGTACGGCCAGCGCGAACTGTTCGGGCGCAGGGTGGGCTGGAAATCCCTTCTGTACGTGCCGTTCCTGATGGCGCTGGGCGTGGGCGTGAGCCTCAACAACGCCAAGGCGGTTCTCGAAGCCATCTGGGGCGCCATCCGCCGCAAGCCCAGCGAATTCGTGCGCACGCTCAAGTACGGCACCACCGGCAATGAGAAAGCCGTGTATCGGCCCCAGAGGGTATTCAATTTCAGCCGTCTGGCGATGCCGATAGTCGAAATCGCCTTCGGCTGCTACATGATGTGCTGCGTGTGGATAAGCATGTACTGGGGCTACGGGACGGCCAGCGTTCCCTTCCTGCTGATATTCGCCGCCGGCTATTTCTACGTGGGCATCAACTCCATCCACGTGCTGTGGAAGATGCAGCGCGAGGCCGACGAACTGGCTGCCTCGCATGCGGCCGGCGCCCCTGACCCCACCTGACGGCGCCCGCGCAGCGCCCGAAGCGCCAGCTCCGAGGCGATTCAGAACTCGACGCCCATGTCGATAAACTCGGTCTTCACGCCGAAGGTCCGACCGACGAGCCTCAGCAGCGCCTGTACGCCGAACTTCTCCGTGGCATAGTGCCCGGCGAAAACCGCGTTCAGCCCCCACTCGCGCGCGGCTGTGACCGCCGCCAGGTTGGGCTCGCCTGACAGATACACGTCCACGCCGGTTCTTCCGGCCTCGTCCAGACCCACGGCTCCGCCGCCGGCCACGGCCGCCACGCTGCGCACCGTCTTCCGGCCGTACTCCAGCACGTGCACATGATTATTGCCCACCGTCCGGCTGACCAGTGCGGCGAAATCCTTCAGGCTCATCGCCCGCGGCAACCGGCCCTGTGCGCCTATGGTGCGACCCCTGTAGCAGCCGAACGGACGGAGACTTCTCACGCCGAGTCTGCGGAGCAGCTGCGCGTTGTTGCCCACCTTCATGTGGGCGTCGAGCGGCAGATGAGACGCGTACAGCGCCATGTTCTCCCGCAGCAGCAGCGACAGGCGCCGGTAGTTGAGGTTGGTTATGTAGCTGAGGCTGGCGTCCCAGCTCATGCCGTGATGGCAGATGACCATGTTCGCGCCGCGCCTTGAGGCCTCGTCGAAAAACGGCAGCGCGGCGTCCACGCCCCCGCACACCATCGATATGTCGCCCTGATTGTCCACCTGAAGTCCGTTGTTGGAGGAATCGTTAAGCGGAGCCTCCAGCAGTCGATCGAGATACGCGGCTATCTGTCGGGCTGTGGCCATCGGATACTCCTGTAAGCGGCCCCGTGTTTCAGATCCAGTTCTTGTGGCGGAACCAGGTCAGCATGATCCCCACCATGGCGAACATGAAGGCCACCGCGCCCCAGAACGCCCAGGGGGACCTCAACGTCGTTATCTGCTCGAAGTTCATGCCGAAGAAACTGGTTACCACCGTCAGGGGCAGTCCGACCACGCTGATCATGGTCAGCGCCTTCATGATGGCGTTGAGGTTGTTGTTCACGGTGGACAGATACAGGTCGCGCGCGCCGAGTATCAGATCGCGATACAGTTCCACCATTTCCACCGTGCGCACGAGGTGGTCCTGTACATCGCGCAGATAGATGCGCGTGCTCTCGCGGATGAACGGAACCTCGCCCCGCGTGAGCTGCGCCAGCACGTCGCGCTGCGGAGCGATTATGCGCCGGAAATTGAGCAGCTCGCGCTTCTTGCCGGCTATGCGCACCAGCAGTTCGGGCGTGGGATTCGTCAGCGCCTCCTCCTCGAGGTTGTCCAGTTCAACCTCCAGATAGTCCAGTATCGGGCGGTAGTTGTCCACCAGATGGTCCAGCAGGGCGTGCAGCAGCATGTCGATGCCGGGCTCGAGCACCAGGCGCGGGTCGGCGGCGGCGCGGTTGCGCACCGCCGTAACCGACTGCATCGGTTCCTCGTGGATGGTTATCAGGTACCGTTCGGAAACGAAAATGTCGAGTTCCTTGGTCTGAAGGCGCTCGCGGAAGGTTTCCTGGTCCGGACCGTGTATGACCATGTAGAAATAGCCCTGCTTGAAGGCGTCGCCGACGTGGTTGTAGCTCTCGATTTTCGGCCGCTGGCTGTACTGCATGGTGTCTTCGATGGTCAGCGGATGAAACCCGAACACCTCGTCGAGGATGGTCAGCTCCTCTTCGGTCCATCGCTCCATGTCGATCCAGAAACGTGCCCCCGGGTCGCGCGCCGCGGCGACGATCGTCGCCACGTCGGTGGCGCGGCTTGTCCGCCCGTCGGCGAACTGGATGAACACGGTAACCATGCCCGCAGATTAGCCGTCTCCGCGGCGAAAGCAACGTCGCCGCCGCCCGCAACGGAGGCGGCCCGGCGCGCCATCCGATGCCGCGCTGCCGGACATCCGCCGCGGCCGTATAATCACGGCGTTATGACCAGCCAGCGCACCAGCGGGCCGCCGGCCTTTCATGTGATGACCAAGCCCATAGGCCCGATATGCAATCTGGCCTGCCGCTACTGTTTTTATCTGGAGAAGGAGTCGCTCTATCCGGGCACAACGCGCTGGCGCATGACCGACGAAGTGCTCGAGGCATACGTCCGCCAGTATATCGAAGCGCAGGACGTGCCCGAGGTTTCCTTTGCGTGGCAGGGGGGCGAGCCGACGCTGATGGGGCTCGATTTCTTCCGCCGGGTGGTGGAGCTCCAGAAGAAATACGCCAACGGCAAGCGCATCAGCAACGCCCTTCAGACCAACGGCACGCTGCTGGACGACGAGTGGTGCCGCTTTTTCCACGACAACGGGTTTCTCATAGGGCTGAGCATCGACGGCCCGCGGCATTGCCACGACGCCTGGCGCGTGGACCGCAAAGGCCGGCCTACCTTCGATGCCGTGCGCGCGGGCATGGAACTGCTGAAGCGCCATAACGTGGCGTTCAACGCCCTGTGCGTGGTGAACCGCTACAACTCGCAGTATCCGCTGGAGGTGTACCGGTTTCTGCGCGATGAAGGTTCGGGGTTCATGCAGTTCATCCCGCTGGTGGAGCGCGTCGGCGGAGGGGGGTCGGGCGCCCTGGCGGAACCGCCCGTGCTCGCGGAGCGCGGCGGCCGGCCGCCGGCGGAGTTCAGCACCGAGGTTACGCCCTGGTCGGTCGAGCCGCAGGCGCTGGGCGAGTTCCTGTGCGCCATATTCGACGAATGGGTGAAGCGCGACGTCGGCAGGACGTTCGTGCAGATATTCGATGTGCAACTGGGAGTGTGGCTGGGAATGCCCGCCAGTCTGTGCGTATTCAGCCGGTATTGCGGCGACGCGATGGCGCTGGAACACAACGGCGATCTGTATGCCTGCGACCATTATGTGTACCCGCAATACCGCCTGGGCAACATCATGGAACGTCCGCTCCGCGAGATGGTCGATTCGCCGCAGCAGCGGGCTTTCGGGCGCAGCAAGTGGGACACGCTGCCGGATTACTGCCGCAGCTGCGACGTTCTTTCGGGCTGTCACGGCGAGTGTCCCAAGCACCGCTTCCTGAAAACGCCCGACGGGCAATACGGCCTGAACTATCTGTGCGCGGCGTACAAACGGTTTCTCCATCACATCGACCCGGCCATGACGATCATGGCGCGGCTGCTGCGCGCCGGCAGACCCGCGGCCGACATCATGAAAACCGGCTTCCGCGGCGGCAGCGGGGGGCCTTCGCCCGCGCGGCGCCCCGGACGCAACGACCCGTGCCCCTGCGGCAGCGGCAGGAAATACAAGAAATGCTGCTGGGATATCGACCACCCCGCGCCGCCGACTACTGCCGGGCCCTGAGCGTGCCGCGCGTCAGTCCCACCCCGCCGACGGCGCGCACCGCACGCCAGGTGGATCGCCCGTCGCTTTCGCCCGCCAGCAGCCTGCGATATGCCTCTATCACCGCGGCGCACTGGGACGGGCTGTGCCGCAGCAGCTCCACGCGAAACTGCCTCACACCCATTTCCACCATGCGCGCGACGTACTCGGCGGCCGACTGCGCACGGGCGTTGAATACCGTATTGCGGCAGCACACGTCGGCATGCAGCGGATGCAACTGGCCTGTCCGGTCGCGCAGTTCCACGGTGTGGCGCCGGCACGGCCTGGAACACTCCAGTCGGTTGCGCCCGCGCGACAATGTGTGCGCGAATACGCAGTGTTCCATGTGAAACATCGGCATGTGCTGATGGATCACCACCTCGAACAGCGCCGGCGGAAACCGGCGCAGCATTGCTGCCAGTTGCGGCCAGTTCAGATCATACGACGGCACCAGACGGCGCAGACCCGCCTCCACAAACGCCGCGGCAGCGAGCTCGTTGGCCACGTTCAGCGAATAATCGCCCAGCAGCGGCAGATGAGCGAAATGCTCGCGGAAAAACCGCATCGCACCGATATTGCGCACGAGGACGGCGTCGGGCGCGCACTCGGCCAGCCGGCGCAGGAGCGGCTCTTCGCCGCACTTGAGCACGCGCGGCGTTGCCAGAGAAACCGGCGCTGCGGCCGCCCGCGCGGCCGCGACGGCGTCGGGCCACAATGACGCATCGTCCACATCGCAGTGGACCATTTCTATCAGCGCTGCGCCGGCGGCGCGCAGACGCAGCACCTCGCGCAACTGCTCCATCGTGCGCACCAGCACGCACAGCGCCGGCCGTTCTCCCGAAGGCTGTGCGGACGCAACGGAGCAATCGCTCCTGAGGGCCTGAAGCGCCAGCGGATCGGCCACGCTGTGAACCGCTTCGGCAGCGCGCATGCGCAGCAGTTCGTCCACCAGTTGCCGGCGCATCCGGTTCAGCAGCGACACCGGCGCCATGACCGCCGGCGCCGGCGCGCCGTCCGGGCCGCGCAGCTGCACCGTGCCCGGCGCGAAAGGCGTGTTGCCGAGCCGTCCGAACTGTTTCCGCAGAAGACGCTCGTCGAGAGGATGTCTTTCGGCGGCGGCCAGCGGGACATCCGAGTGCAATTCGACCCTGTGTCCGCGGTCGTCGCGGGCTATGGCGCACAGCGGCCGGCCGGGCGCGGCGATTACTTCGAAGTCCACCGTGGAGCGGTGCCACACCGTGTCGCGCGACCAGGTATGCTCCAGCCGCCGGCGCAGAGCGGGGTCGTCCGTCTTCCACACCGTGGCGCCGCGCGAAATCGCCGACGCGTTCACATCTCCCGCCAGCAGTGCGACGCGGATGCGGTCCGGCCCGGCGCGCTCCGCCGCCACCACACGCCCGCCCTGTTCGTCCTGTTCCGGATGGCCTTCATCGAAAACGATCCCGTCGCCCGGCCGCAACGGCATCGATGCTGTGCGGTCGGCCGGCTCGATGATGATCCAGTCTCCGCTTCTGCCGCAGACACAGCCCACGCGCACGCCGCGCGATTTCGCGAAGCGCGCATGCACCAGAGCCTGATGATTCGGGCCTTCCAGAAAGCCGTGACAGAAGCCCCGCGAGAACGACTGCGCCAGGTCCTCATATTGCGCCGGCGACAGCGCGAAAGGCCGGCCGGCAACGGCGGCGTCTATAGCCGCCCGATACACGGCTGTGGCGGCCGCCACGTAGTGGGCGCTCTTGAGACGGCCTTCTATCTTCAGGCCCGCCACGCCCGCGCGCACGAGTTTGTGCACCAGATCCCATGCGCCCAGGTCCTGCGGCGACAGCAAATAGCACGCGCCGTCGCCGCGGCGCTCCTGCCCGTCAACAATCAGATCGTAGGGCAGACGGCATGCCTGCGCACACTGGCCGCGATTGGCCGACCTGCCGCCTACCGATTCGCTGGTCAGACACTGTCCGCTGTAGGCGATGCACAGCGAGCCGTGGACGAACACCTCGAGTTCCACGTCGGTGGCCGCGGCTATGCGCTCGATTTCGGCGATGGACAGTTCGCGCGCCAGTATCACCCGCCGTATGCCGCAGTCGCGCAACATCCCGATGCCGCGCGGTTCGGTGAGCGTCATCTGGGTCGAAGCGTGCAGCGGCAGCGACGGGCACATGCGATGCACGAGCCGTGCCAGCCCCACATCCTGCACGATCACGGCATCGACGCCGGCTTGCGCGATCTGCGGAATCAGACGGGCCAGGTCGTCCAGTTCGTCGGAGAATATCAGCGTGTTGAGCGTGAGATACGCGCGGACGTTGTGGCTGTGGAGGTACTCGACGGTTGCCGGCAGCGAGGCGACCGCGAAGTTCTCCGCGCGCTGCCGCGCGCTGAAGTCGGTCAGCCCGAAATACACGGCATCGGCACCGTTGGCGACGGCGGCGCGCATGGCCTGACTGTCGCCGGCCGGAGAGAGAAGTTCAGGACGTGTCGGCGGTTGCATGCGGGATTCGCGGCTAATGCAAGACCATATTCCCGTGTATCATGATAGCGGAGGCCGTGCATGAGAACGGTTGTTCCGCCATATCGCCTTATCATAGCCGTTGTTGCGAGCCTGTTGTGCTGCGGTGCCGCCGCCGAACGCCCCGAAAATATCGCCCGTCGCGCCGTCGTGAAAGCATCGTCGGAATTCAGCCGCAATTACACCGCCGCCGGCGCCATCGACGGCATCGTGCCGGACGAACTGTGCCAGGCGGATGTCGGCAAAGCGTGGGCGGTCAACGGCAGAACCTGGGGCGGCAGAGCGCAGTTCATTCTCGAATGGCCGCAGCCGGTGACGGTGGCCGAAATAATCTACTACGCGCGGACCGCCTGGCAGATGGAGGAATGCTTCAGGGATTACGAGGTGTTCCTGGACGACGAGGCCAACCCGGCGGCGAAAGGCCGTTTCGAGAAAGTCTCCGGCCCGCAGAGAATCCGTTTGCAGCCCGCGACGGTCCGGCGGGTCACGCTCCGGTTTACGGGCTCTTACGAGGGATCCAATCCGGGCGCATCGGAGATCGAAGTCTATTCCCGTCCGGTGGACGAGGCTTTTCTGAAGGAACTGGGCAAACAGCACGCGTCGCGCGCCGCGAGGACGGGAGCGGCGCGCAGGCCGCCCGAGCCGCCCTCGCCTGTGCCGGAATCTGCGGAACTGGCGGCGGAAGTGCGGTCCGGGCAGCTCGGATTTACGAAGCTTCTTGTAATCGAGCGGCACGAGATCACCTGTTCCCACGTTTACACCTATCACACCGAAGGCTTCCGCCCGGGCGGCGGGCTGTATGTGCTGAATCTGGCCGACGGGAAGCTTGCCCGGCTGGTCGATGCCGAAGGCGGGCAGATACTGGATTGCGACCTGTCATACGACGGCACGCGCGTGCTGTTCAGCTGGCGCAGAAGCAGCGCGGCGGGATATCAGGTGTTCACAATGAACACCGACGGCACCGGCCTGAGGCAACTTACCGACGGCGACCATCACAACTACAACGCTGCCTTTCTGCCCGATGGCGGGATAGTTTTCCTCTCCACCCGCGAGGTGCGCTTCGCCTATTGCTGGACTTCGCCGGTGGGCATTCTGCATCGCATGGATGCCGACGGGAGCAACGTCCGGCGGCTGTCGGCCAACATCGTCAACGATTTCACCCCCGCCGTCATGCACGACGGCCGCATCATATACTCGCGGTGGGAGTACGTTGACCGGCCGGCCATCCCCATACAGAGCCTGTGGACGCTGCGCCCCGACGGCACCGGACTGGCCGTGTACTACGGCAACCGTGTGCTCAGCCCGGCCACCTTCATGGAAGCGCGTCCCATACCCGGCAGAGACGGCGTGCTGTGCATGCTTACCAGCCACAACGGCATGGCCCGCGGCGCGGTGGGCATCGTCGATCCGGTGCACGGCGTCAATGCACAGGCGGCCATTCGCAACCTTACGCCGGAAATCGACATCGGCGTCGTTGACCGCGGCGACGGCAATCACATCCGCGGCCCGTACTCGGGCGCAATGCCCATAGATTCGCGGTACTTCGTCGTGTCGCGCGGCGGAACCATAATCGTGCGCGATTACGAGGGCACACGTCAGGCCACCATCCTCCCCAGCCGTGCGCCGATGGGCTTCTTCAATCCCACTCCTGTGCGCAGCCGGCCGCGTCCGCCGGTGGTGGCGTCGTCGCTGCCCCCGCAGGCACCGGCGCCGGGCATGGCAACGCTGTATCTTCAGGACGTTTACCTCGGTCTTGAGCCGCACGTGGCCCGCGGACAGGTACGGCGCATCATGGTGGTGCGCGAACTGCACAAGCCCCTGCGCACGGGCAAGTTCGCCTTCGGATTCCAGTGTCCGGTGATTTCCTGCGGGGCGACGTACGCCGCCAAGGAGGTATGGGGGTATGCCGACGTTATGGAAGACGGCTCGGCGGCGTTCCGCGTGCCGGCCGGCGTGCCGATCTATTTTCTGGCGCTCGACGCCGAGGGGCGCGCCGTTCAGCGCATGCGCAGTTTCACACATCTGATGGAAGGCGAAGTGCAGGGATGCATCGGCTGCCACGAGCCGCGCAATCACCGTCCGGCGCCGACCTCGCCGCACGTGCTGCGCCGGCCGCCGCAGGACCTCACGCCGCCGTGGTGGGGTTCGCCGGCGGAGATAACAGCGCGGGCGGGCGGAAAGTTTGCCGTAACGGGATTCGATTACTGTCGCATCGTCCAGCCCATCTGGGACAAGCATTGCGTGCAGTGTCATAACCCCCGCGCGGGCAAAAACATGCTCGATCTCAGCGGCGACCGGACCGAGTACTTCAACGTGTCGTATGATTCGCTGGTCCACAAGGCCGGCACGAAGTACGTCCGGTGGATTTCCACGTATAACGGCCAGGAGCAGAACATCCTTCAGATAATGCCGCTGGCGTGGGGATCGCCGGCAAGCCCGCTGGCGGACCTCATCCGCACCGGCCATCCCGACCAGCAGGGCAACAGGCGCGTGAACCTGACCGAGCAGGAAAAACAGGCCGTCTTCGCGTGGATAGACCTGAACATACCCTATTACGGCTCGTCCGACACAGCCTGGCCGGAAAATCGGGGCGCGCGGCAGATCGAAGTAAAAGAACTGCCCATGGTGCTTAACGACGTGGCGCGCCGCAGATGCAGCGGATGTCATGCGGGCGGATATCTGCCGCCGGCGCGCAATCTGCGCATAACCAATCCCGAGAACAATACGTTTCTGCTGGCGCCTCTGGCGAAGTCGGCCGGCGGCACGGAATGGTGCGGCAAGGCGATTTTCGGCGATACGCAGGACCCGGACTATCAGGCCATACTGCGCGCCTTCGAGCCGACGCTGCGCATGCTGCGCGAGAATCCGCGCATGGACATGCCCGGCGCAAAACCGGCGCTCGCGGAAAAAGAGCGATGCCGGATATGATCGGGCAGCAACGCCAGCATCGCCTCAAGCGCGCAAAGAACGTTTCACAGCCTCGGCCGGCCGCGGCGATACAGCGCAAGCCCGTCACGTGTCACAAGCAGCAGTCGGGTGCTGATCTGATACGGTTTGGTCCGATGTATGTCCTTTACGAGCTCGCGCAGCTTCGGGATGGCGCCCGGATCCAGACGCGCGCAGATGAGAAGATCGCGACACGGCACCGCCGCCAGAAACGGACTGCCCATGCGTCTGGCCACGAGCTGCTGAAACTCGGGCAGAAGCAGCCGGCCGGCGTCATAGCCGTCGCCCGTCTGAACGCCCATCAGAAACCCGCTGGAAAGGGGATTGGATGATATTTCCTCGATGATATCGCGGGTGCGTGACAGCAGATTCTCCAGCGCTGTCTGGTGGAGCTGCTCGAGAGACACCTGCCAGTTTCGGAACCGCGAGGGGGGCACATAGAGGAAACTCCTGTCGCAGTCGATCACGTAAGCCAGCAGCAATTCATCCAGCATGGGCTGGATGACGGCTCGGTCGGAAAGCTCCCGGTAGCGGGCCAGCGGAAGAAGCACGGGCATTATGCGATCGCGCAGCTGGTCGAAGTCGGCGGTGATTTCGTCGGAACCTTCGTCGACCCGCAGTATCTCGACCACCCACCGTTCGACGATCCTTGGCAGATGCGCGGGCGACTCGCAGCACATGCGGTACACGTTCTCGAGACTGGCGGCGATACCGTTGATCGAAATGGCAAACTCGCCGCTTACCGGCGCCGCCCTGGCCAGCGGAAACTTGCGGGTGATGATGGACATCACCCGCGCAAAGAATTGCTTTCGGGTCAGGCGGGTCATCGGGGTATTGTAGCCGTCTGCGGTTTGCGGGAACATCGAACGCTGTCATTGACGAACGGCAGACGCCGTCCGTCGGCACGATGCTGGACAGACGGCAAGGAAAGGGATTGATTATCATGGGAGACGTAATAAGCGTCGGAATAATAGGTTGCGGCTGGCCCGGCGAAGCCCATGCCCGCGGATACGAGGCCGCTGGAGGCTTCCGCATAGCGGCGGTGGCCGACCTGATTCCCCAGCGCCGCGCTGCGCTGTTGCGACAGTTTCCCGGCGCGCGCGAGTATGCCGCGGCCGAAGACCTGCTCAAAGACGGCAGCATCGATGCCGTGAGCGTGTGTCTGCCGACACATCTGCATGCGCCGGTAACGCTGACGGCTTTGCGGGCGGGCAAACACGTCGTCTGTGAAAGGCCTCCGGCATTGAACGTGCGGGAGGCCGTGCGCATGAATGCCGCGGCCGCCCGGGCACAAAGAGTGCTTCTGTATGCCTTTCAGCGGCGCTTCGGGGGCCACGAGCAGGCCGCCCGTACCGCCATCGCCGGCGGGCTGATTGGCGAGCCATATCACGTCCGCGCGGCATGGACGCGCACCCGCGGCATTCCCATCGGCACAGGATGGTACGCGCGGCGGCAGACCTCAGGGGGCGGGGCGCTTGCCGACGTCGGGGCCGCCATGCTCGATCTGGCGTGGTTTCTGCTCGGACAGCCGCGCCCCCTGTCGGTGTTCGGAGTGACGCACAGCCGACTTATGGGGCGGTCATCTGGCGATGTCCCGGGCGATGTGGAAGACGCGGCTTTCGCGCTTATTCGATGCGAGGGCGGCAAGTCCATCGAACTGGCCGCCAGCTGGGCGCTGAACCAGCCGGAAACCCAGAACGGCACCGCATGCAGAGTGCACGGCACCAGCGGCGCTATCGAGGTGTACACACCGCACGGAAGCGTTCTATACCGTGATTTCAGAGCCGATGGACAGTGCCGGCAGAACCCCCTCAAGCCTCCGAAAACCACGCATCACCATGCCCTGATGCGGCACTTCCGCCAGTGCATTGCGGGCAGGACCGCACCGGTCTGCGGCGGGGCCGAAGGCGTTCTGATCATGCGCATGCTTCACGCCATCTACCGCAGCGCCGAGCGCGGTAGAAGCGCAAACGTGTAGAAAGGGCTTTCTTGCTTCACATGGGGCTGCCGTGCCGCGGCCGATGCTGCCTGTAACGCAGACGGCCGCCGGGAATTGCGCTCTCTGAAGGCCGGTTACGCGCCTGCGCCAGCCCGCAGCGGGCAACTACTCGTTGCCGGCGCGCTCTTCGAGAAGTTTGCGCAGATATGTGTTTTCCCGCCGCGTCGCCTCGAGGTCGAACACCAGATACTTGATGCTCAGCCGCAGGTAATCAAGGCTCTCCTGAAGGCTGTTGACCGTGGCGCGGAGCTTCTCATGGCGCGCTTTGGTCTCGTCGGCCAGCTGCTGGAGCCGTGCGCGTTCGGCGGGCGGCAACGTGGTTATCTCGGCCATGAGTTCGGTGAGTTTGCGCTGAAATTCCTTTTCGTCCATGCGGCCACCTCTGCCCGTGACGTTGCAACGGGCATTCCGCATGGCTCGTCGCGGCGCACCGGCAGCGGCCGACTGTGCGGGTTTCCGCGGCGGATCGACGGCAAACGCTTCATATGGTCGCGGGTCCGCCCTGTGCGCTTATGCCGGATGATGCCGCAGGGCAACACCTGCCACGCCCCCGGAGCAACCTGTACACCGGCGACCAGCTAACCGAGGACCGCGGCGGCGTAGCCCACAGCGTTATCAGGGCGCGGACTTTCGCCCTTTTCCCGAAGGACCTCGAAACTCGTCGTGTGGACCAGCACACGCGCGGTGGTTGCACCGGCCTGCCGGCAGGCGGCGATCAGGGCGGCGACGGCTCCGGCTCCGCAGGCGCTGTGCCTGGCGACGGCTTCGCGCAATGCCTTCTCGGCGTCGAGGGCGGTTATGCACGCCAGCAGCGATTCGTCGTTTTTTTTCGCCCATTCCATGGCACCGGGGCCGAGGCCCATGGGCATGAAACGGTAATGCGTGCCGTAATGCGTGAGATCGGTGCTGGCCAGATAGACGGCGCGCACGCCTGCGCCGGCGACGGTCTCGGCTGTCTTGCGCCCGACGATCGCGGCGACGGGATGCGGCGGCACTTCGATCGGCAGGATACGTGCGGCCGGGAATGCCTCTTTTACCAGCGGAAGAATCACCTCGATGGCGTGCTCGCGCATGTGGAAACTGTTGTCCTGCGCGAAAATGTTGCCGCACCGCAGCAGTTGGGCGCGCAGATCGGCCGCCACCTCGCATCGTCCAGTGGGTATCTGCCATGCCGAATAGGCATCCAGGACGGCCCACGGCTGCGGCATCTGCGTGTGAATGGCCGAGAAAATCACTACCACATCCGGAGTGGTCCTGGCGGCGATTGTGCCGATGGTCTGGCCGGCTACCTCGCCGCTGTACTTCCAGCCCGCATGCGCTACCGTCCCGCCGAACCAGGCCTTGTCTTCCGGGCGCGACAGGTCGCGCAAAAGAGACTTCGCCCACTTGCGGCACACCTCGGGGTCGGCGGGATAGAAACCGTGGCATTCCGAACCGTACATGGGCCCGGCCACTACCGGCGGGCGCACGGATGCGGGGCTTTCCCCAATCATGACACACACTATAATCGTTGCCGACCGGCGCGGGAAGGTCGGTTGTCTGTTTGCGCGAAGCCGGATGGCGTTCAGCCGGGCGTGCTACAGGGCGCTGATGGCGTCAGAGGTTGGCGATGGCAGAGGATGATAAGGACCGACTGGCGGATCTGCTCAGCGGAATGGCCGAGGGACTGCATCAGGAAGAAGATCAGGCCGAGCAGGTGGAGGAATCGCGCGTGGCGCCGCCGCCCAAGCCGCAGCCGGCGGTAACGCCGCGCCGGGCGCCCGGGCCTCCTCCGCCTCAACCGGCGTCCACGTCGGCAAAACCGCCGGCAAGGCCTGCTGCGCCGCACCCGCCAGCTGCCGCGCGGCCGGCCGTTCCGGAAATGCCCTCTCCGGCGCCGGAACAGGCCGAAGAACCCCTGCCTCCGCCGGACGAAATCGAACAGCAGGCGGCCGAAGAGGAGGCTGACGACGCCGTGATAGTGCCGGCCCCGGCGCCGACGGTGCTTGGACACCTTCCGCGCAAACCTCCGCCCAGACCGCACATGTTTCAGTCGCTCGGCTTCCGCAGGACGATCATTCCCATACTGCTGACGCTGGGCGCGCTGTGCGTGGTGGTGGTGATAATGGGGTTCCTTTCGCCGCAGGATCATCCGTTTTCAGCATTCGCCAAAATATGGTTCGCCATACCGGCGCTGTTGATAGGGGCTGTGCTTCTGTCGCTGGCGGGCATGACCATGGTGCACGTCAAGCACGACATGGCGCAGCAACAACAGCGCGAGTAAGGTGCGTTGACACTACGCCGCGGCATTCCTAGCATTACCGACACAAAATCCCCCAGGAGCCTTTTGATGGCCAGTGAGCATGTTATCGAACTGACGGAGCAGAACTTTCAATCTGAGGTGCTGGATTCGACGGTGCCGGTGCTTGTGGATTTCTGGGCCGAGTGGTGCGGGCCCTGCCGCATGCTGGCACCCACCATCGACAAGTTGGCTGCGGAGTTTGCCGGAAGGGCCAAGGTTGGCAAACTGGATACCGATGCCGGGCGCGAAGTAGCCCTGAAATACGGCATATCGGCTATCCCGACGGTGATCATCTTCAAGGGCGGGCAGCCCGTGCAGAAGTTCGTCGGCCTGCGGGCGGAGAAAGAACTGCGCGCGGCTCTGGAAAACGCCCTGGCGAGCGCGTAACGTCCGGACTGTCAACAGCTTGAGCGACGCGACTACCCGTCTCGCATGTAAGCTCGCAGCTCTGTCTGTTGACGATAGTTCTAGAACCAGTGGGCCTGTTGACCTGCTGCATGGCCGCTGGTCGTGCCACGTTGTATTTCGCGCGTGAGGATCTATCGTACCGCGCGCCAGCACCCGTTGTCGTTCCCGCGAAAGCGCTGTACCGTCATTCCCGCGAAAGTGGCATACCGTCATTCCCGCTTGCGCGGGAATGACGAAGAGCCCAATGCGCACACGTGGGACCGGCGACCAGCCGGCAGAAACGCACGCTGGCTTGAGCGGGCGGGATGCTCACGCGCGGCAGCGACGGCGTACCGCCAAAACGGGTAATCGCGTCATCCAACACCTGCGCATGCCCCCGGTTCGGAGCGCTCCAGAACCCGCGCGCACCAGACGCTAGTCCAAGCCGTGAACCTGCGCAGCGACTGACGTGCGCCAGACCTGACCTGGCAGCGAATTGCCCGCCGTTACTTGGGCTTGGCCGTCTCTTTGGCCTCAGCGGCTTTCTTCTTCTCGGCGGCGGCCTTCTCACGCTCGGCCTTTTCCTTCTCCTGGGCCGCCTTCAATTCGGCCTTCTGGGCGTCCGTGAGCACCGCCATGCAATCTTCCTTGCACTTGTCGTCGATGGCCTTCTTGGCTTCGTTGGCCTTGGTGATAAGGTCGGCGATCTTCTGTTTCTGCTCGTCGGACAGCGAGGCCACGAGGCTGTAAGGAGCGGGAACCTTCACCACCTTGGGTTTGGCGGCCTTCGCATCGCCTGCCTTCTTGTCCTGAGCGGCATACGCCACTGACAGTCCCAGAAGCACAGCAATCGCCACGGATGCAAACACTTTCCAGTTACGCATGACTATCTCCTTCGGCAATAGCATTTTCGGGACAGCGCCGACAGGCGCCATCCGCGCCATAACATGTTACACACCACGGCCGCCGGCGTTGAAGGGCAAACCAGTGCGCACCGGATCCTCGTTATGCGTACCGGTTCAACCGGGCGACCGAGGTGGCTTGCGCGGCTTTTCCACCACGAAGTTGGGGTTGGTGATGACCGGCGATTCGGACAGCGGCCTGGAGGGATCATCGTGGGATGCCGCGGGCGCTGCGTCGGCCTCCGGCGAATCGGCCGGCGCGGGGTCGGGACGATACAGCCGGGCGCCGGCGGCTTTTATGTAGTCCGTCCAGTTGGCGCTGCTGCCGGCGGCCTCGCCGCGCGTCGCCGTCAGATACATGCTTATCTTCGCGTCCATGTGCTCGATGCAGTGAACGGCGATCGCTTCCGGCGTGCTCGGCGGCTTTATCGCGCCGAACTCCGCCGTGCCGTGGTGGCTGACGATGATGTGCTGAAGCACGTCGATAAGCGGTTGGGGTATCGGTTCGCCGAGCATTTCTTCGGCCTGGCGGCGGCGCTGCTCCACCCACACCGCACCCTTGACGATGTGCCCGACGAGTTGCCCGCCGTCGGTGTAGTCGAAGGCAATGCCGTAACTCAGTTCCCACGTCTTGGCGATGTCGTGCAGGAAAAGACCTGCCAGAACCAGGTCGCGGTTGAGCGCCGGATACAGGCCGCACACCCGCTCGGCTATTTCCATGGCCGTCAGCGTATGCTCCAGCAGACCCCCGATACAGGCGTGATGGATGGACATCGCCGCCGGCGCTTTGCGGAACTGCTCCATCAGCGCGCTGTCGTCCAGATAGGCGTGCACCAGTGCCGCCAGATGACGGTTCTGAATGCTTTCGAGCAGTTCCACCACGCGCGCGAACATCTCGGGGATGTTTCGAGTCGTGTGGGGGATGAGGTCGGCCAGGTCGAAAGTGCCTTCTCTGGCCGGCTCGATGCGCTCGATGATGAACTGAAGATTGTTCTGGTAGCTCTCGATGCGTCCGCGCACGCGCACGAATCCTTCCTCCGGCAGAGTATTGAAGACGTTCTGTCCGGCATTCCACATGCGCGCGACGATCTGCATGGTACAGTCCGACAGACAGGCCCTGATGTACGGACTCCCGTTGGCGGTGGTGGCCAGCTGCTTGTCGGTGATTACGAACACGTCATCGACGACATCTCCGGCCGCACAATAACGCAGATAAAGGCGCCTCATCTGCTGCCTTTTACGCCGACGCCCTGCCGGCGACAAGGGCACTGACACCATTGTGTCAATGGTCTGCCCGATGGCCATCGCCGCGATGTACGCTGATCATTACGCCCCTGCCGTGCGGCGCGACATCGAACTCGACATCGAGAAAATGGCGTATCACGTGCATGTTGGTCTCGGCGTGGCCGGACACGGTGGTTGCGGAGAAGCGTCCGGTCCCCGCCAGCGCCACCGGCAGCAGCAACTGGTCGGCCAGGTACGGTCCGACGGCGGCATCGGATTCGAGATATTCGTGTGCGGCGGCGACAGCCTCGCGGGCTACCGTCTCGGCCGGCACGCCGAGCCTGCCGAAAGCGGTGAACAGTTCCGTGACGTGCTCCGACTCGATCTCGAGCATCAGACAGTTGCCAGGACCGCAGGCGGGATCGATTTCCTCGATGTTCAGCTCATCGTCGTGCCATCCCAGCGACCGGCGAACCACCTCCAGTTCGCGCCGGGCGATGTGGCGCGGCAGACCGGCCAGCAGTGCGACCGCACGCACGCGGCGCAGCGCGCCGCGCTCCGGCAGATCGAGTGGCGACAGCGACGATGCCGGCCTGATCACGGCAGATATCTGTCCGCCGCCGCGCGGGTAGAAGCCGTGGCGCAGGAGCGACACTTCTGCGCAAACCCCCATTCGCCGGACCAGCGGCAGGAAAACCCGCGCGATGTACTCGAAAGGCGGGGCGCCGTGGTTGTGCGTGCCTCCCGACACCTTCACAGCCGAACCCCGTGCCGCCAGCGCCAGCGGAGGCAGCAGCGTCTGAAGCACCAGCGTCGTGCTGCCGGCGGTTCCGACGTCCAGAGCATATTCGCCGGGGAAAACTCCCCGCGGCCGGAAAACAAGATCGCGCGAGCCAATTTCCGCGCCCTCGACGCTTGCCCGACCGACGGCGGCGGCAGCCCTCACGGCCGTAAGATGCTGACGCCGCAGCCCGGGATTGCCCCGACGGACACGTATGTTGCTCAGGCGCACCGACCTGCCGGTGATCAGCGACAGCGACAGGCTCGTCCGCAGTATCTGGCCGCCTCCTTCGCCGATGCTGCCGTCGATGCACAGAAGGTCTTCAGAGTCGGGCATAGATGTCGTACAGATCGCGCAGAACAAGCCTTACATTGCCCCCGCGACGCGCCAGCAGCTCGGGCAGCACGCTCTCAACCGCCGCGCATGACCCGCCCAGCAGTTCCGCCACGATGTCTCTTACGACGCTCAACGAGGCGGCCGTCTCGATGATGGTGGGCAGCAGGCCCGGGCGGTGCGAGGTTATCAGCAGTCCGCCGATGCGCGACGCGGCTTGCCTGAGCCGCAGCCACGACAGCCGGGGCATATGGTCTGCGCCATCGAGCAGCAGCACGTCGCTCCGGCCGAGACGAGCCGCATGCTTCCGCACGCGCGCTGCCGATTGGCGGGCATCGTCAGCAGTCAGCCGCAGCAGTGCCGTCCGATAGCCCAGATCCGTCAGACGCGCCGCGGTTTGTTCGAGCAGGGTCGTCTTGCCGGTGCCCTCGGGGCCGACGATAGCTCCGCGCCGGCCCAGGCGCAGAAATCTCTCCAGCAGCGTTTCCCACGTATCGCCGGAGAACCGGAACGCGAGCTGCTCGATGCGATCCGACCGGAACGGGTTATCGCGTGCACGCATGGCTGCACCGCAGATTGCCCGCGGAGTCCGCCCGCCGGGCGCGGCGGACGATGCCCTCTACGGCGGAGCGGTCAGGTCTATCTCCCGGCCTGTGGGCGAAACGATAATCTCGGTATACACCTGTGCTTCGCCGGGTTCGGCCACGGCCCGCACGGCCCATATCACCGAAACCAGTTTGCCGGAAAACGTCCAGGGCTGATCGGGCAGTTGCAGGCGGAAAGCCGCGTTTCCTCTGGCAGGCGGCGAGGGAATCTCCAGGAAATCGACTACCTTCTCGTCCACCGTGCCCTTGCCGCCCGTTGACCAGAGCAGTTCCACCCTGATGCGCCGCGGGGCTTCGTCCGAAACCCACATGACGGTCCCCGCCACCTGTTCGGAGGGGCGGAAGGATGTTCTGCCGTCCTCCAGTTCCAGCGACATCTCGTTCATCGGTCGATACTCCGTCAGGGCAGCACGGTCAACTCGAATCCGACGTCAACGTCGGGCCATCGGGGAATGCTGCCCCGGATCTTGAGTTCCCACACGATGCGGTTGTTGGGGGCGGTGAATGTGGGCACGGCATCGGCGGGCACGGTGAGTCGCGCCGAACCCTGGCGGATCTCCGGCGCGAATGCGGTGCTGGCGACGTTCACCTTACGGAACACCTCGCTTTCGGTTATGCGGCTGGTGCCGCGGGCGTAGGTTGCCTGCTCGCTGCCCTCAAGCCAGATTTCGAGGCGTTCGATCCTGCCGGCATTGCCCGCAAATCGCCACGACACATCGACCGTGTCGCCGAGCCGCACGCGATTTGCGCTCAGCCGCACCTCGACGCGCGGATTGAACAGCTTGAGGAACGACACCAGCACGTAGCCGATGAGCACCACCCCCGCCAGCACGAAGGGTATGGCGAATACGGTCAGCAGCAGACCGTGACAGTCCGGCACACCTCCCTGCCAGGACCTGATCACCTCCCGCACGAGGAACGACACGACGGACCACCAGATCCCGGCGAAGATGACACTGAACGCGAACCGGCCGATGCCGCGCGGCGAGCGCCACACGAGCTGTTCGCCCGGCACGGCGCGCAGACGCTGCGGCGCGGCACCTTGAAGGCGGCGTCGCGATTGCCAGTCGAACTGACCATCTGCGTCGCGCGGGCGCAGCATGCGCGCCAGCAGCCCCGCCAGACCGATCAGCGCCATGGCCAGCGGCACAAGCGCTATGAGCAGCTGCGGCTTGAAGCTGCGGTCGAGCAGCGCCTCTTTCGGGTCGCGCGGATTGACGTAACACCACGTCGAACTGCCCTCGGGATAGCGCCGCAGGAGGTCGCGGTCGTCGGCCCGCGGCTTGAAGAACCATATGCGGCTTGAACGGTAGTGCTGGCCACGGAAGACGTAGCGGTAACGGATATCGATCCGCCCGCGGGGCGCCTCGCCGCGCACGGCGGCGGTGGCGGGCGGTTCGAACCGGCTTACGATTATCACACACGGTGTTTTTTCCCACCGTCGGGCGTCGATGAACAGCGATACCGGCTCGTAGAAGAACTGCCAGAACGCCGCCGCTCCCGCCACCAGCAGAACGGCGAAAACGGCGACTCCGAGGCATCCGGTGTTGCGGGTGTCTTCTTCCATGCCGATACACCGGCAATGTAACCGCACCGGACGCCGTAGCAATAGCGGCCGGCGCCGACGCCTATTTTTCCGTGAGGATTATCTGCGCGTCGAAGGTTCCGGCCGGCGGCTGGCGCAGATGCTGTTCGCACAAACTGCGATACAGGTCCGCGAGGCGCGCCGGTCCGAACGCCGACTCAAAAGCGCGTATCTTCTCCAGACATTCCTCAAAGCGTCCCGCGGCATAGGTGCCCACGACGGCGGCGGTGGCTTCGGCCAGCGCTGCAAGATGCGGCGTTGCTGCGTCGGCACGGCACAGCGGCTCGAATACGGCCACTCCCTCGGTCTTGCCCTTTACGCGGATGGTGCCGACCGGGCGGAAAAGGAACTCATCGCCCGCCAGCTGGCGCGCGCGGGCGTTTACGAGTATGCGCGTCCCGAAGAACTTGTTGGCCGACTCCAGCCGCGCGCCCAGATTCACGGCATCGCCCAGCACGGTGTAGTCGCTGGCGCTGCCGTCGGCGGGGCCGGCGTCGCCGACGACCATCAGGCCCGTGCTTACGCCGCCGCGCATGCCCACGGCCGGCAGACCGCGCTGGACCATTCTGTGGTTGAACTCTTCCAGCGACTTGAGCATTTCCAGCAGCGAGGCGATAGCATCCGCGGCATGGCGCGGGTTCTCGCGCGGCGCGCCGAAGAAGAACATGATGCCGTCGCCGAGAAACTTGTTGACGTAGCCGCCGTGCCGGCGGATGACGGGCACCATCGCCGCCATGTATTCGTTGAGCAGTCCTACCATCGCCCCCTTGAGAGTCTCGGCAAGGGCGGTGGAGTTCTCCATGTCGGTGAATACGACCGTCAGTTCCTTTTCCTGACCGTCAAGACGGGCGTTGTCGCTTTCGAGCACGTAGTCCACCAGCGCCGGGTCCACGTAATTGCGGAACCGGCTGGTGACGCGCTTGCGCTCGGTGGCCTCCAGCACGAAACGCAGAAGCGTGCCGCCCGACCACACGGCGATCACCGCCAGCGGCGGTGCGGCCACATCCACCAGAACGTTCCAGTAGTCAAAGAGATACACGCCGTTGAACACCAGCCAGCCGCCGATAAGAAGCGCCGCCGACGCCAGCGCCCGCCATGCCGACAGTCGGGCGACGGCCAGCGTGGCAAGCAGCCCCATCACGGCGGTTGCCGCGGTCGCGGCCCATCCCGGCGCCGGCCGCCAGAACTCCCTGGTCATTATGCTGTTGAACAGCAGCCCGTGCAGCACCACCCCCGGACATCGCGGATGCAGACTCGTGGGTACCACATCGGCGATGGCGCCCATGGCCGTATAGCCCAGCAGAACGGCCCTGCCTTCCAGGCGGGCGCGAATCTCGGCCCGCCGTGAGGCGAGGTCCGCCTCCAGAGCGCGGTTCTCGCCGACCAGCCTTCTGAGCGCCGGAGCCGAGGCCAGCATCTTGTCGCGCTTGAGCCGCTCCTCGGGCGTCAGGTCCTCGTCCTTCATCGCCGCGTAGAACTCGATGGTGCCGTCCTTTTGCAGGCGCTCCAGAACGCGCTCGGCCAGTTGCGAGCGCGCTGCGCTGTTGTGTGTTTCGGGCACGGCCGACAGATACTTCTGCGCGGCGGAAAGGTCTATTTCGCTCAGCAGCAGCACAAGCGCGCTGTCGATGGATGCGTTGTTGATGGCGATGCGCCGGCGGATATCGGCGGCCGCCCACACGAAATGCACCGGCAGATGGTTCCTGCTGCTGCGGAAGCGGGGATAGTCGTACATGCTCTCCCACTGTCCCGGGCCGGCGCGCCCGAAAAACGGCAGATGCATGAAGGTGCCGCCGCGGCCGCGGGGCGTGCTGATGGTGCTTACGGGGATAGTTACAGGCCTGCCGTTTCGGCGCGGGATCACCACGCGGTCGGGAAGAATATCGACCTGCTGCCCGTCCACGTCGAGCATGACGCACGCCAGAGCCAGACCCAGTTGCGGCAAGGCGAAATCGCGATGGTTCACCCACAACGGCACCTGCCGGACCACGCCGTCTTCCAGCGGAAGATAATCCACAAAGCCGATGGCCGCCGCGGCGTCGGCGAACTGCGGTATGGCCGCCTGTTCCTCGCGCGTCGTCAGCAGAGGCGGCATGCGCTCGGTGATGGGACGGGCAAAGCGCCGCATGGCGCGCACCGCCTGCCAGCGGCGCAGACCCTCCTGAAGAAGCCTTATCTGCGCCGAAGATGCCACATCGTCCGGCAGACCTGGAAACACGCGCCGGCGCAGTTCGTCGAACGGGATGCCGCCAGACTTCATCTCCGCGTCGATGCGGGCGAATATCGCCTCGCGCCGGGCTGCCAGAAAAACCGACTCGTCGGTCGCGGCGCGAAGAGCCTCGGCCGCGTCGTGTCCGCGCTGGCGCAGAAGCCGGACCATCTCCTCGCGCGTGAGAGCCGGATTCTGAAACAGTTCGGCAACCATGGACCGGAAAGCCGGTCCCGACGGCTGAGACAGACTCAATGTAAGCGATACCGCTATCACCGCCCGTCCCATGCGCTTCAGGGCGGCGGCCAGCGCCTCGTCGTGATCGACACGCCGCGCCAGCACCGCTTCGCCGCTGGCGGCAGGACGTGTCGCCGGCGCTGTCTGCGGCGACGCGTCGGACACTTCGGCGTAGCCCGGCGGTTGAGGCTCCGACAGGATGACGTCCATGGCCAGCGCCCGCGCGCCGGCGATGCGTATTTCGTCTATGACGGCGGCCAGTTCGCTGCGCGGCCAGGGCCAGCGCCCGATTATTTCCAGACTGCGTTCGTCGATGTCGAGATGCACGAGCTTGTCTGTGGGGGGAGCGGTGAAGAACTGGCAGGTTCTGGCCCGTACGTCGTAAAGCAGCCGCTCCAGCGCGCCCAGCGACCCCGTGGCGCCGAGAACCGCCGCCAGCAGCGTCAGCAGCACGCCCAGCACGCCCGTGTCGATCAGCAGCCGGCGTTCAAGTCGGGTCATGGCTTCCGTCGCGGCTCATGATACCACCCCCGCGATTGAACCGCGCCCGCGGGCGTCCGCTCAGAACAGGCTCAACTGGTTCTTCTCAAACCCCAGCCGGGTCTGGGCCTGATCCACCGGGATACGATACTGGCCGCTCCAGCAGGCGGTGCAGTAGTGTCCGGCCGGCAGCGACAGGCACGAAAGCATGCCCTCGAGCGACAGATACGCCAGGCTGTCCACCTCCAGAAATGCGGCGATTTCCTCGACGGTGCGCCCGTTGGCGATGAGTTCGGTTTTCGTGGGGAAATCTATGCCGTAAAAGCAGGGGTGGCGTATGGGCGGGCAGGAGATGCGCAGATGGATTTCGCTTGCGCCGGCGCGGCGGATGGCGCGCATCTTCGAACGGGTGGTGGTGCCGCGCACTATCGAGTCGTCAACAACCACCACCCTGCGCCCGCGCACCATGCTGGAAATGATGTTGAGTTTCATCGCCACCGCTCTGTCGCGCATGTCCTGCTGCGGCAGAATGAAGGTGCGGCCAACGAAGCGGTTGGGCACGATGCCTTCCTCGAAAGGTATCCCGCTTTCCGCGGCGAACCCCAGCGCGGCACTGCGTCCGGAATCGGGCATGGGCATGACGAAATCCGCCCGCGCCGGCGATTCGCGGGCCAGCTGGCGCCCCAGCGCCTCGCGCACGGCGTGAACGTTCTGTCCGTAAAGGATGCTCGCGGGACTGGCAAAGTACACGTGCTCGAATACGCAATGCGCCGGATCCACCGGCGGCGAGACGTACTGCCGACTGGTCAGACCGCTGTCATCTATGCGCAGAACCTCGCCCGGACGGATGTCGCGCACGTATTCGGCCCCGAGAGCGTCCAGAGCGCATGTCTCGCTGGCCACGCACCATTGCCCTCCGGGCAGCCTGCCCAGGCACAGGGGCCTGATGCCCCACGGATCGCGGCACGCCTCCAGCCGGTCGGGAAAGAGAAAAAGCAGGCTGAATGCTCCCTGAAGATGGCGCAGAACATGTGGCAGCGGATCGGACCGGCCCATGTGCGTCGGCTTGGCCAGCAGATGCACGATGATTTCGGTGTCGGTGGTGCTCTGGAAGATGTGTCCGTATTCCTCGTACTCGTGTCGCAAAATGCCCGCGTTTACCAGATTGCCGTTGTGGGCGACGGCGACCGGTCCCAGCAGATACTCGCGCATGAGCGGCTGGGCGTTGGCGGTTCTGGTTTCCCCGGTCGTGGAATAGCGGACGTGGCCGATGCCGGCCGTGCCCTTAAGATCTTCTTTCAGCAGGCGTTCGCTGAAGACCTGGCTTACGAGGCCCATGCCGACGTGCCCGCGCATGCGCCCCCCATCGATCACGGCTATGCCGGCCGATTCCTGTCCGCGATGCTGAAGCGCAAACAGCCCCGCATAACAGAGTTGCGCCGCCTCGGAGGTGCCCCACACCCCGAAAAGCCCGCACTTCTCCTTCTTTTCGCAGTCGGACACGTCACACAAGGTGCCTCCTCAAGAAACGGCAGCGCGGTTGGTTGAATTTCGCCGGCCGATTTCCAGGGAAGGGCGACACCTCAACGATACCCGCGGGGCGCACTGCGGTCAAACCCCGCCCCGCTGTGACGCCGCAGGCGCGATTTCGCCGAGCATCTGTCTCCATGCCGCCGCGTGCTTCTCCAGAACGTCGCGCCACTCGGGAGGATGAATGACTTCTACCGAAAAGAAGCCGTCGTAACGGTCGGCCGCGAGCAGTTCCGCCTGTCGCATGATCGTCGCCCGGTCGGCTTTTTCCTCCTCCAGCGAGAAATGCACGTGCGCCACGCGCCCCTTGACGTGGCGATATGCTTCGTCAACGTCTTCGCCGTGCCGCAGACAGTGGGCCAGATGCCAGTTGACGCGCAGCGCCGCCGGCCACGCCGCCCGGAACATCACCTCCGCCGCGTCGCACGCGCGGAAATTGCCGTGCGTCTCCAGGACCAGTGCTATGCCCATCTGACGTGCGGCGCCAGCGGCGCGGGCGAGATACTCGGCCTGCGCCTGGTAACTGGCGGTGCGGCATCCGGCGGTGCCGGCCGGCAGCGGATCGCCAAACACGCGTATGCGCCTGATGCCGACCTCCGCGGCGAGGTCCACGTAGCGGCGGAGTTTGTCCAGTTCGGCATCGCGCTCGGCGGCTGATTCGCCGCAGAAGCGCACGCCGGGCGACAGGCAGCAGACCTCCACGCCGCCGTCGGCGATGATTCGCGCCGTCTGCCGGCGCTGCTCCGCGGAAGCGTCCAGTTCCACGCCGTGCCCATGTTTCCATTCAGGACGCAGCTCGACGCCCTCATAGCCGAAAGACCGTGCCGTCTGAAGCAGCTCCGGCAGGCTCATACGCGGGCACACCGAGCTCATGAACGCCAGTTTCACGCCTTTACTCCTTTTTCATACCGCACCGGCCGCCATCTTAGCCGGGGCTGTTCATCGGGACCGCGCTGCCGTATATAGTGCCGACGACACAGCGAGTGCTTTTTCGGCTAACGTGCAAAGGAGCAGTACCATGCGGAAAACGCACATCCCGGCGCTTGCCGCGGCGATGATGCTTTGTGCCGGCGCGGCTGCCACCAGGCCGGCCGGCCTGCGCAACGCCGCGCAACCGGAATACGGCGCGCGGATAAGCCTATCGCTCGGACCGAAAGCCGGCAAGAACAGGCTTACACCGCCCGAAAGCACCTTCGACGGCAATGCTCATACGCGATGCGTGCTGGAAGGCCAGCCGCCGTACACGTTCACGGTTGAGTTGATCGACCGGCTGCCGGTGGAAAAGGTGGCCTTTGCGCATTCCGATTACGAGGCAGAACAGGCGCCAAAAGATATCGTGATCGAACTGGACGACGGCACGCGCATCGAACACACGCTGGCGCTGAAGCGTCCGGAGAACAGGCGCATCATGTGGCAGGAAGTCCCTGTGGGCCGGCCGGCGCAGACCATCCGGATAACGGTGCTGTCCAATTACCCCGGCAGGGTCAACTGGGGAGGTCTGGGGGAAATAGCGGTCCTCACCTCGGCGGACATGGATGCTCTGCTGGCGGTGCCGGGATACGATCCGCGCGCGCCGGTGTTCATCAGGATTCCTCCGGAGTCGCAGGCGAAGGTAGAGGTGCATCTGCCGCGGCGGGTCGAGAAAGGCGCTTACCCGTGCACGCTTTTCGATGCTGCGGAACTTGAGAGCCTGCGAAAGGCACTCAACGACCGGCCGCGAGGCCGTCCGGCGCTGGAGGCCCTGATAAACGTGGCCGACGGCGCACTCAAAGGCGCGCTGGACTTTCCCGATCCGAAGGGCACGCCCGCGCAACTGACCGACAGAAGCTGCCCGATAGCCAGGAAACACAGCGACCTGTCGAAAGCGTGCGGCACGCTGGCGATGGCCTGGGCGATAACCGGCAAACAGCAGTATGCACAGCGGACACGGGAAATACTCATCGGCTACGCGCAGCGATACGCGGATTACCCCGAGCATAAGGGCGTCAACCGCAGCGACACCGGCAAGGTGATGGCGCAGCGGTTGTCGGAGGCCATGTGGCTTATTCCGCTGATCCGCGGCTATGAGTTGATTCAGAACGCCGATGTGCTTTCCGCCGACGACCGGCGGGATATCGAGAGCAAACTTATCCGGCCGGCCATCGATTTCATCTACCGCGCGACCGTGCGCGAGCGCGTGGCCGCGCTTGAAAAGCGCCAGCCCGACTGGCGCAACGCGGAACCCCCGCCTCCTCAGCGCCCGGGACCGGTGGGCAACTGGCTGACGTTCTATGCGGCGGCGGCGATAACCGCCGGCGCCGTGCTTGGAGATCGCGATCTGGTTGACCTGACGGTTTACGATGTAAAAGGCTATCTGCGCGACGGCATAGGCGAAGATGGTTTGTGGGGCGAGGGCGCCACCGGCTATCAGATGTTCGCTCTCCAGGCGCTGGTCATAGTGCTGGAGACGGCCGCCAGACAGGGCCACGACCTCTGGGGCTATCGCAATTGCCAGGTGAAAAAGCCCTTCGACTCGATACTGCGGATGGCCTATCCCGACGGCACGGCGCCGGGGATCAACGATTCCGGACGGGTGCGGCTGGGCAACTGGTCAACGATGGTGTACGACTTCGCATGGCTGCGCTACCGCGATCCGGCCTACGCGATGCTGGTGAACGCATCGCCGCGGCAGCTGCACATGACCGAGGGGGTGTACTTCCCCACGATGGTTTACGACGAGCTGCCCGAGCCGAAGTCCACGGGCTACGGCAGCGCGGTGTTCAGGAACGTCGGCTACGCCATATTGCGGGATGAGGGCCGCTACCTCCTCATGGACTATGGCCCGCACGGGGGCGTTCACGGGCATTACGACAAGCTGAATCTGCTGGTGTTTGCCGGCGGCGATGAGCTGGGCGGCGAGCCGGTCATGCACCGCTATGAGGATCCGCTCCATGCGGGGTGGACGATACATACCGTGGCGCACAATACCGTGTGCGTGGACCAGCGTTCGCAAAGCGCCTGTACGGGCCGGCTGCTGGTATTCGAGGACGCCGGGCCGATCAAGGTTATGCGCGGCGAGGCATCCGGCGCGTATGCGGGAGTGCTGCTCGACCGCACGGTGGCCATGCTGCCCGACGCGATCATAGACGTATTTCACTGTCGCAGCGCCAGGCCGCATACGTGGGACCTCACGCTGCGCTTCAACGGCACGCTGGAGGGCATGGCCGCGCCGGCGGAGTCTTCAGAAAAGCTGGGCGATCGCGACGGATACGGCCATCTCACGGTGGCAGGGCGGTCGTCGCCTGCCGGCGCATGGCAGGGCACGTGGGTCGGGAAGGCCGCCAAGCTGCGCGTCGCTGCCGCGGGATCGGCCCGTCCGCAGGTCATGGCGTGCGTCGGTCCGGACAACGACCACATCGCCATCGTGCGGCAAAACGGGCCGACGGCTGATTTCGCGACCGCGATGTGGCTGGATGGCTGGGGACCGGCTGCCGCGGACTTGAGGCTTGTGGATACCTCCGATCCGCTGGTCACCTGCGCGGAGATGCGCCGCGAGGGCATGGCGGCTATGGTGGTGGTTGCCCACAGGCCGGGCGTATGGCGGGCGGCGGGCTGGACAAGCGACGCGCGCGTCCTCGTCGTCCGTCAGCAGGGGAGCAAACGTCAGGTGCTCATGGCCGGCGGCACCCATGCGGAGAGCGGCTCTTTCACAATTCGTGTGGATTCGCCGGGATCGGCATTCCGTGCCGACCCGTGATTGCGTTGCTTTTTTTCGGGCATTCTCTGCCGCGCGATGGCGGCGACAATACGTCCCGGTCGATTGCAGCCATGAGCTGGATCATCGTCGGCATTCTGGCGGTTCTCTCGGCGGTGCTGATGCTCATCGAAAGTCGATGGGCACCGCTGACCGTGAACCTGCGTTTCAAGGGCGACCTGAAACGCGAGTCGCGGTGGTTCGCGCAGTATGGGCAGGCGGCGTGCACTATCTTCACGGCTCTGATCATCTGGCGCCTCGACGGGCGCGACACCGCGCATGGCTGGCATCCGGCCATTGTGCTGCTGGCGGCCGTTTTCGGAACCAGCATCGTCTGCACGCTGATGAAGAGGCTCGTCGGTCGCGTCAGACCCAATCGCGAGCAGGCGGGGCGGTTTCTCGGGCCTGGCCTCCGCCATGCCAATTACCGGGAGAGTTTTCCTTCTTCCCACAGCGCCTGCGCCTTTGCCATGTCGTCGGTGCTGGCACATCTGTATCCGCCGGCGGCCGCTGTGTTCTGGGTGCTGGCGTTCATCTGCGCAGCGCTGCGGTATCTCATGGACGCGCACTGGCTCAGCGATGTCGTCGCCGGGGTAACGCTGGGACTGATTGGCGGCGGCATTGTCTGGCATTTCGGAGGCTGACAATTGGGCTATGACCTGCGAGCGCTGGCCGAATTGGCGGCGGAGGCTCTGCGCCAGGCCGAGCATGATCTGCGGCTGGAACAGGCCGTGTACGGACTGGACAGCCTCAGCGAAGCCGAAATCCAGGAGCTGCTTGCCGTCCATCTGCGGAATCGCTACGAGGTCGCCCGCGAGGTGCCGTATCCGTCGGCAACGTCCGGGCGCCGGCGGGGGGCTGCCGGGCGGCTGCGCTGCGATATCGTGATTACTCCTCCGGGCCGGCCGCTCATCGGCCACACCGGCGAGCCGGGCCTGTTTGACGCCGTGGGCGGCTGCCCGCCGTGCGAGGCGCTGTGGCTGGAGGTCAAGGGCGCCTGGCAATTCCGCGAAGGCGGAATCCCGCACGGCGGCTACGGAGCGCAATGGCGCAAAGCGATCGTGGCCGACCTGCGGAAAATGGAGGCCGACCCGGAAATACGCCATGCCGCGCTGTTGCTGGTGGTATTCACCGAGTCTTCGGCCATCGTCGAAAAGGACATCGAACTGTTCGAAGCGCACCTGACCCGCCAGGAGGTGCTCGCCCGACAGCGGCAGGTGCGCAGTTTCCCCATCCTCGAGCGCATCGGACACCGCGTATGCACGGTGGCCATCTGGCCGACTGTGCAGAAGACGGCCGATTGAGGGCGCAGTATCAATCGCCGCCGAATCTTGCGACCAGGGCATCGGCCAGGCGCGCCAGTGTGCCCGCGTAAACGGCGCGAGGGTTCATCTTGTCTGTGGCGACGACCCCTTCCGGTGCATCCGGCGGGAAATACACCTGTATGCCGGCGTCTTCAAAGGCTATCTTCGCCTTGCCGCCGGCCACCTCGACCACGCGCAGAGTGGCCTGAGCGTTGCCCTGAAGCAGCATTATCGAGGCGGGCGAGTGGGTTTGAAACTCGCTCACCTCGACGTATATCACGCGCGTTACGCCCAGTTTCGGCGCTACGTCGGTTATCGGCAGGGCGCTTGTTTCGGGATGCTCGCGCTGATAGCGCACCACTGAAGCCGGGTTGAGAAACTGCGTGGGACTGGATTTGCCCTTGCCGCCGGTGAACTTCGCCGTCAGCCGCTCGTGAAGAAGCCGCGCCAGGTCCATCTGCAACTGGGGATAGTCGGTGCTGACGGCCCAGTCGGGCCAGATCATCACGGCGCATGACTGGCCTGCAAGCCCCTTGTAGCTGGCCGCCGGCGGAGCGTCATCGCGCGGAAACAGCTGCGGGCCGTGCGAAGACGAGTCCTCCATGCAGCCGCACACAATGCCGCATGCCAGACACAACAGCACGCATCGCCCGAAGCGCAACATCATGGCCGTCCTATACCCGCAGAATGCCCCGATGGATAAGTATCTTCCACGCCCACGCCCCGGCCGCAAGGGCGACGATGACTACAGTCAGTGTACCGAAGCCGACTCTCGCCAGCCGGTGGACGGGTCTGCCGGTGATCCCGATATACAGACACACCCAGAAGGCCGCCCCTGTTGCGGCCGTCAGCAGCGCGCCCAGCGGCTGCGTTACGAAGGCGCCGAATACTCGTCCCCTCACGAAAAGCGCCGCGGCGGTGGTCATGCCGCAACTGGGACAGGGGTACCCGGTTCGGTGCAGGAAGTCGCATCGGCGCAGCCCGAGCTGCTCATGGGTTCCGACACCGGACGGGTCGGGTTTAACGGCAAGAGCCAGCAGCAGCACGAGAAGAAGCCCCGCACCTGTGAACAGCGCGACTGCTCTTTCCGCGACGCCCAGCCTTTTCGGACACACTGGCGGCATCACGATGAGCGGTGCCGGGTTATCGCTCATTCCGCCGAGTGTAGCCGCGCTGCCGCATCTCCACAATGCCGGCGAAATCACCAGGCTCAGCGAACCGGGAAACGATAATCGAACGCGCTTGGGGGGAATGCTGCGAAAGACACGAAACCCTCGTGCATATCGCCGTGCACATTGCAGCACGCAATGCGCAGCACGCGGCGGCGGCCGAACACAAGCTGCTGATATTCCCGTTGCGTCATCACGCTGCTATGCGCCGCCGGCGGAACCAGAAGAAAGCAATAGCCCCCAGCAGCACGGCGCCCATCCACACAGAACCGGGCAGAGGTATGGCGGCCACGAGGTGTTTATCTTTGCTGATGATGAACGTGGAGCCGGGCTGAATAGCCACATCCCACTGAAATGCCCACGTCGCATCGCCGGTCACCGGCCCCACAAAGCCTGAAAGATCGTCCGGATCGGCGTTTGTCAGCTTCAGCAGTATGTCCGCCCATTCCGCGACCTCGCGGCGTGAAGGGACGGGCGTTACCACCGTCTCGCTGACGCTGCCATAAGGCCCTTCCTGGCGGGCTGTATTTGCGTTCGGCAACCACGCCGTATCGCCTCCTAACGTACCGCTGAGATCGAAATCCACGTACTGGAAGAAGTGGAACTCAAGAGGCTGCGACGAGTAGTTCGTTATCGAGATCGTCTCCGCCAGGTCGGACCAGCGGCTTCCGGGAAGCCCTCCCGTCAATGAAAGGTCTATGTCTATCTCGAAATTCGGGTTCTGGCCGATCGGCGTATCCTGATAGATGGCCACCACGCGGTCGTCGCGCGGATCGCGGCGCCTTCCGTCGGTGGCGTACCAGTCGGCAAGATAAAGGTCGCTGACGGGCGCCTCGGGGCCAGCGCTGCCCACTCTGAACCAGAACCATTGCTGGTACAGATTCGAAACGCCGTCAACCCTCCATGAAAACACCCCGTCAGAGGAACCTAAGTCAATATATATCTCGGAATTACGGTCGGCAAGGATAACAATAGGGGCTGCCTGTACGCGGTGTTGCAGCACCCCGACCACTATGGCAACAGCCGCCAATGCCAGCCACGATATGCTCCTGCTCCTCATCGGCCGCTCCTGAACAACTGTGTGCGCAGACCGTGGCCCGCGCAGAAACAGGTCGAAACAACGCTTTCTGGTCTGAAGTGGTCGATCGCCACTCCGAGCAACATCTGCCCTCGCACGACTGCGCAACCAGAACTTCTTCGCACTGCCGTCATCGGCAGTGAGCGCACTACATGTAGCATACACCATATATTCAGTATGGCAACCCAAAAAAGACGGCAGCCGGGAGGATTGTGTAAGAAGAATAACATGTGCGCAGTAGGCGCATGTTACCGGCCCGCGCAGCTGTGAATCTGGAGAAGGCGGCGGATGCGCGCAAACTGTGGCGCCGCGGGTTTGCTGCCATAACTGGCCACGGCTATAGTTGATGGGCGAGTTTTCACTCAATGGAGCAGGAGTGAAGAACGATATAGGCTTGTGAGCGCCGGCGTTGCCGCAATGACCGAACGGGACTGCGGCTTCGATGATGGGCGTGGTGATCGCGACTTAACGGAGAGCAGGTCTTGGCAACCGCGATGCTTGTCGGGGACGAAGTACGGGCGGCTGGCCGATCGCTGTCCGCGTATGCGCAATTGCCGCCTCCCGAATGCGGCCGGTGGCATGTGCTGCACACGTTGAGCCGGCACGAAAAGACCCTGGCCGCCAGTCTTTGCGCGATGGGCATTGCCTGCTATCTGCCGCTGATTCGGCAGGTGCGGTACTACGGCGGACGGAAGTTTAACGTGCAGGTGCCGCTGTTTCCGGGGTATGTGTTTCTGCGCGGCTCGACTGAGGAGGCATACGTTGCCGACAGGACCGGGCATGTGGCCAGGATCATTCCAGTGTGCGCGCAAGAACAACTGGACTGGGAGCTGAGGAATCTGCACGCGGCCATATCGCGCGATGCCCCACTGACGATGTGCCAGTTTCTGCGAAAAGGCGTGCGCGTGGAAATACGCAACGGGCCATTTGCCGGTATTCAGGGCGTGGTGGAGAATCTGTTGCGCAACGATAGGGTGCTCCTGAGAGTGGAGCTGCTCGGGCAGGCCACCGCTCTTGACATTGACGGAGCACTTCTGACCGTGCTGGAATAGATGGCGCGTCGGCCACAGGGACGAGGGCCGCAAGCGCGTTTGCGGGACGTATGACGCAGCGGCGTATGCCGGTGCCCGCCCAAATGTGGTGGCTTTCGATGGTGGTCTGCGTCGGCAGCGCGCAGTCCACGGGGGCGGAGCCTGTACATTATCGACCGCCCCGCGGCAGCTCCGCCGTCGCTGCAAGAGGCTTCCCGGATGGCCATTGACTATCGAAAAGCCCTTGTTACGGGCGGCGCGGGCTTCATTGGCAACCATCTGGTTCGCGCGCTCGTCGCGCGGGGCGTGCATGTCAGGGTTCTAGACGACCTTTCGGCCGGCAGCCTCGAACGGCTTGCCGATCTGCGCGGACGGTTTGAGTTCATTCACGCCTCAATCCTGGACCAGCGGGCCCTTGCGATGGCAGCTGAGGGTGTTGACGTGGTCTTCCACGAAGCGGCTCTGGTAAGCGTGCCGGCCTCCATGGAACAGCCGCTGGAGTATCATGAGACTAATGCCACGGGAACCTTGAGGGTTCTGGAGGCAGCCAGGCGGGCCGGCACCCGGCGCGTCATATACGCGGCGAGCAGTTCGGTATATGGGGAACAGCCCGACCTGCCAAAGCGCGAAAACCAGATGCCATCGCCGATAAGCCCTTATGCGGCAAGCAAATACGCTGGCGAGGTCTATGTTCAGGTGTATGCCGCGGCATATGGGTTGCAGACCATAAGCCTGCGTTATTTCAACGTGTTCGGGCCGTATCAGGATCCCAGAAGCCAGTATGGGGCGGCGATACCGATGATTGTGAGTCGCATGCTCCGCGGCCAGCGGCCAATAATATACGGCGACGGTTGCCAGACGCGCGACTTCTGTTTCGTCGAGAACGTTGTGCACGCCAATCTGCTGGCGGCGGAAGCGGAGGGACTGTGCGGTCAGGCGGTGAACATTGCCTGCGGCCGCGAGATCGTTCTGAACGACGTCGTGCGGGAAACGAATGCGATTCTCGGCACCAGCATCGAGCCGGAATACGCGCCTCCCCGCCCCGGCGATGTCCGGCGATCGGTGGCGGACATATCACTGGCGGCTCGAGTAATCGGATATACGCCGACGGTGCATTTTCGGGAAGGTTTGCGGAAGTCGATAGAGTATTACCGGACGCTGGCGGGCCGGCTGGCGGGCTGAGAATTGCGCGGTGAGCGATGGCGGATGGCGCATTGCGATGGACTGAGGCCTAGGTGGCGAAATGGAGGTGATGTCAGGCATGTTTCAGCCCGGCCTGGGGCGTGGCGGGTGGGGTGTGGTGTGAGAAGCCTCCAGGCGAGGCTGGTCGGGATCGGTCCATTCGTGGGCTAACGTATGGAAAGGGTTGGCTGTACGTGGGCTACGCCCGGCGTATTGAAGTTCTGCACGCACCGTCTGGCGCAGGGGCACATTCTCCCCGGGGGAGCGAACCTTGACTCAGCCGATGTATTGCGGATAGCGGAGAATTCCTTCACAGGTGCAAACGGTGACGACTTGGGCGTTTGGAGTCAGATGACCGACGCACAGCCGGGTACCACGGGCGGGTCTCGTGCAGGCGGTTAACGATGCTGTGGCACGAGAGCTGATGGGTAACAGGAGATGCGGATCATTTGCACCAAGGCGTTGGCGACGGGCGAGATGCACACCGCTGGTAGCGGGTGTCACTGGAGGGCCTTTCAGGACGGGGGTTGATACGGAAAATGGTTGGCGACTGATGGGCATGCGAAGGCTGGTTTGGCTTTTGGGCATGGCGATGCGGCGTTGATGAGGTCAAGACGGGGGATCTGGTGAGTCGGATGGACCAGTCGAGACCGAAGGTATGACTATCGGAGAGTCAGAGGTTGCCGGTACGGCGAGGGGCGCAGAAACGGGCGCTGCGAGTAGCTCGCCGATCCAGTCTGCGGAAGATTCCGGGGTGGGAAGTCCGTCCTCGGTTTCCTTGAAACAGCTGGCTATACGGGCGTCGATGTGGACGGTGATAGGGTTCGGCGTGAGCCAGTTGCTTAGGCTGGGCGGCAATCTGGCGCTGACCCGTCTGCTCTCCCCAGGCGTCTTCGGAGTGATGGCGCTCGTGAACGCCGTGCTCCAAGGGCTCCAGATGTTCTCCGATTTTGGAACCAGGCAGAGCGTTATTCAGCATCGGCGCGGCGACGATCCGGATTTTGTCAACACGGCGTGGACATTTCAGGCTGTTCGCGGCGGGGCCCTCTGGTTGACGGCCTGCGCGTTAGCGGCGCCTCTCTCCCTGGTGTATCCCGGCACGGGGATCGGCTGGCTACTGCCGGCAGCGGGTCTGACGGCGGCGATTGCGGGGCTGGCTTCGACGAAGGAAGTGACGCTGAACCGTCACCTGAATATCGGTCGGGTATCGATGGTGGAGATCGTCGCGCAATGCCTCGGGCTTGCCGTGATGATCGTGTGGGCATGGCGTGCACCGAGCGTCTGGGCGCTAATCGGGGGGGCGATCGTTGGCGTCGGTGTACGTACTGCTCTGACTCACGTGGTGCTGCCGGGGCCCTGGAACCGGTTCTGCTGGGAATGGTCGGCGGTGCGCGATCTCGTCGATTTCGGGAAGTGGCTGCTCCTGGCCAGCGTCATCGGGTTCCTTTCCGAGCAGGGAGACAGGCTGTTGCTCGGGAAGATCATGTCTTCGACCGAACTCGGCGTGTATTCCGTTGCGTTCTTTCTGGCGGAATTCGTGTCGCAGGCCGTGAGCCGATTGACGCACGTAGTGTTGTTCCCGGCTTTCAGCAGGCTGGCTCGGGAAGCACCGGAGCGTCTGAGAGCGGGTTACTACCGCTCGCGGTTCGCGATCGACATGGTGTGCGCGCCGGCTGGCGGATTCCTGGTCGGTGCCGGACCGCTGGTAGTGCGGCTGCTCTATGACTGGAGATACGCGGAGGCCGGCGCGATGGTCCAGGCGCTGGCGCTGCGAACGCTTTTCACCTGCGCCACTACCCCCGGCGCCGGTGCACTGCTGGCGCTGGGACAGCCTCGATATGCTACCATTGCAAAGGTGATGACGGCGGTATGGATAATGACCGGAATTCCTCTGGGCTTCTGGCTGGGCGGCTTGAGCGGTGCCGTGTGGGCGGTGGGGCTGGCCTACGCGCTTCCGGCCGGCTACTTCGTGCGTGCCTTGAAGAAACACGGGTTGATTGAATGGCGTGGCGAGTTGCGGACGGTGGTGATGTTCTGCGGTGGTGTGGCAGTCGGCCTGTTTGCTGCTGCAATTTGCTTCGGGGATTGAAGCGATGGACAGAGGAATGATACCTGTTTACAGGACGACGCTTGCCGGCAACGAGCGCAGGTACGTCAACGAATGTCTGGAGACGACGTGGATATCATCGAAAGGGAGATTCATTGACCTTTTCGAACGCTCGTTTGCTGCCTACACGGGGGCCGCACATGCGGTGGCGGTATGCAATGGTACTGTCGCGCTTCATTTGGCGCTGGTGGCGCTGGGGATAGGCCCCGGAGACGAGGTCATAGTTCCATCGCTGACCTACGTGGCGTCGGCCAATGCTGTCGCTTATACAGGAGCAACGCCGGTGTTTGCCGACAGCCGAAGGGACACATGGCAGATTGACCCGGAGGACGTGGCCCGGCGGATTACGCCGCGTACGCGCGCGATAATGGCGGTACATTTATACGGGCATCCGTGCGATATGGATGCGCTGGCAGAGGTAGCCGCCCGGCATGGGGTTGTTATCGTGGAAGATTGTGCGGAGGCGTTTGGAACGCTCTACCGGGGCCGCCACGTCGGGACTTTCGGTGAGGTGGGCACGTTCAGTTTTTACGGAAACAAGACGATAACATGCGGGGAGGGGGGCATGATCACGACTTCCCGGGGCGATATCCGCGAGCGTCTGGCGCACCTGCGTAATCAGGGCGCGGACCCGCGCCGGAGGTACTGGCACGACGCGATAGGGTACAACTATCGGATGACAAACATAGCCGCCGCGATTGGTCTGGCGCAGCTGGAGCGGGCCGACGCCATAATCGAGGCCAAGCGCCAATTGGCAAGATGGTATGACGAGGCGCTGAGCGGTATGGCCGTCGGCACGCAGAGAGAAGTTGGCGATGTGCGGCACACTTGGTGGATGTATTCGGTGCTTCTGCCGGATGGCATCGATCGGGATGCGGTCATGGGGAGGCTGGAAGCGCGCGGAGTAGAAACGCGGCCGCTGTTCTATCCGGTGCATACTCTGCCCATGTATGCGCGTGGCGGGGCGCGACTTCCTGTTGCGGAGGACCTGGCACGGCGAGGAATGAATCTGCCGAGCTGGCCGGGGCTGACGGAGGAGCAGGTAAGGTTTATCGTCCGGGAGTTGCAGGAGGCTCTGAGGCATTGCGGGTGTTAAGGGGGTCTGGAACAGGCGCGGGAATTGTATGGCAAGAAAGGCACTGATAACCGGCGTAACGGGTCAGGACGGCGCGTATCTTCTGCGGCTGCTGTTGTCGAAGGGCTACGAAGTGCATGCGATCAAACGGCGTTCCTCGACGTTCCCGACGGCGCGGATCGACGAGATATATAACGACCCCGCCGTTCACGGGAAGACTTTCTACGCCCACTACGGCGACCTGCACGACGGTTTGGGGTTAATGCGCATCGTCAACATGGTTGAGCCGGATGAGATTTACAACCTGGCCGCGCAGAGTCATGTGCAGGTATCGTTCGAGAACCCGGTGGCCACCGTGCTGGACAACGTGGGGGGCACGATAAACCTGCTGGAGGCGGTGCGCAGTCTGGGCAGGCCCTGCCGGTTCTATCAGGCATCAAGCAGCGAGATGTTCGGGAGCACTCCGCCACCGCAGAATGAGCGCTCGCCGTTTCACCCGCGCAGCCCCTATGCGTGTTCAAAGGTGTTCTGCTATCACCAGGTGGTGAATTACCGCGAGGCGCACGGGATACACGCGTGTAACGGGATACTGTTCAACCACGAATCTCCGCTTCGCGGCGAGACTTTTGTCACCCGCAAGATAAGCCGCGCGGTGGGACGCATCAAAATGGGGCTTCAGAAAACACTGGTGCTCGGCAATCTTGATGCTGCCAGGGACTGGGGGTATGCGCCCGAGTATGTGGAGGCCATGTGGATGATGCTGCAGCAGGACGAGCCTGACGACTACGTGATAGCGACCGGAGAAATGCATACCGTCAGGGAGTTTTGCGAGACCGCCTTCAGTATGGTGGGCCTCGACTACCGGGACTATGTTGTAAGCGATCCGGCGTACATGCGGCCGGCGGAAGTTATGGCTCTGTGTGGCGATGCTTCCAAGGCGCGCCGAGTTCTGGGATGGAAGCCGAAAACGACATTCCGGCAGCTGGTGGAGGTGATGGTGGAGGCCGACCTGAGGCTGGCGGCAGAGGAGAAGAAACTGGGGCGGTTCATATCGCTGTTTTGAGCGCTGGTGCCCTCGGACTGGCGGACCCCATATGAAAAGGCTCCTCGTTTTCGGTGCCGGCGATCACGCGAAGGTTGTGATCGACGCTGTTGAAGCGGCTGGCGAGTATGCGGTCGCGGCCCTCATTGAAAAGTCGCCATGCGCCAGCAGTGCCGGGCCTTATCCGCTTGTCGCCGAAAGGGAAGCGGGCAGGTTGCTGGCCGAAGTGGATGCCGGGGTAGTCGGCATAGGCGACAACTGGACGCGCGCGGCTGTGGTGGCGCGGATCAGGAGCGCGAAACCAGATTTCCGGTTCGCGGTGGTCAGACATCCGTCCGCGGTGGTGGCCGCGGGCGTTTCAGTAGGTGAAGGCACCGTGATAATGGCCGGTGCTGTCATAAATCGTGGAACTGCGGTGGGAGCCCACTGCATCATAAACACCGGGGCCTGCGTGGATCACGACAATCTCATACGGGATTTCGCATCTATTGCGCCGCGCGCGGTGACCGGGGGACGCGTACGTGTAGGCAGGTACAGCGCCGTGGGACTCGGTGCAGCTGTGCGGGAGGGAGTTGCGATAGGCGAACACACGGTCGTGGGAGCCGGCGCGCTCGTACTTAAGGACGTGCCCGACGGCGTAGTCGCGTACGGTGTGCCGGCGAGAGTGATCCGACTGCGGCAGCCGGGAGAACCATATCTGAATGTCGGCGGAGGGGGCGCAGTGTGAGAATACTTATCGCTTCCGACGAACCGTGCTTTACGGTCGGTCTGGCCCGCGGCTATGCTCTGCTCGGGCACGAAGTGCTTCTGGGCGCACAGAACTTCGTGCAGAGATTGGGGACTTTTGACATTGTTCATTTCCTGTGGCCTGAAGAGTATACGTGCCGGCAGGAACCCGACGACAGCACACTGGCGGGCATCAGCGATGCGCTGGACTGGTGGGGGCAGCGGGCGAGGCTGCTCATCAGCGTGAACAACTTCTATCCGCACGGGCTCGAGGGGAATCCGGCTTATCGGCAGCTGTACGGGCTTTTTTACTCGAAATGCCACGCGATTCATCATTTCAGCAATGCATCTCGCGAGGCGGTGTGTCGTGAGTGGCCGGCGGCGCTGAGCAAACCGCAGGCGGTAACAACGGGGTTCAACTACGAGCATCTTCTGCGCTGCGACGCTGACCGGACGGCGTTGCGCGACGCGCTGGGAGTAAACCCGGGGGATATGGTCGTGCTGGTGTTCGGCACTTTGCGCAAATGGGACGAGGTCCGTCTGATCATGAAAGCGGTGAGTGCCGCGCACGTGCCGAATCTTAGACTGCTGATCGTCGCCAGATACTCCGTCGGAGGCCTGTCCGCGCGCGCGTGGCTGAAACGGAAAATGTGGGACGCCTGGTGTCGCTGGCATCGCGCGATAACCGTCGGCCGCTTCGTGCCGGACGAGCAGGTGTACCGTTATCTCATGGCGTCGGATGTGGTGCTCGTACCGCGGATTAATGATCTTAGCTCAGCACTGCCTGCGCTGGCGATGACCTTTGGCAGGATGGTAATAGCACCGAACCACGGGGCGTTCCCGGAATATTTGGCGGGCAGCCGTAATCTGCTGTATGAGTCGGGCATTGCGCGCAGTTTGGCAGCGGCCATACGGCAGGGGGGGGGCGGGGGCGCCGGGGGGGAGGGGGGGGGAGAAAAAAAAGCCGCTCGTCATCAAGAACGAGGAAGGGCACCCGATTTACATGGGCATCAAGGGTGACTTCAAGTATGGCGAGAACGTCAAGCCGGACTATGTCTGGTTCAACGGCGACGTGAACTACACGCTGCGCGACACCAAGGTCGACAAGGCCCAACAGCCGATCTACATCAACAAGTTCGAAGGCAGCCCGACCGATGGCCGCTCGCGCATCTGGCCGGTCAAGACCTTCCGCGGCAAGCAGCCTTACGACGCGGAATACAAGACCCTGGTCGTCACCCACCTGGCCGGCGCCGACGACACGGCCTTCTGGACCAACCTCGATTGGGACAAGGCCATCGAAGCCGGCATGAAGGAAGCCGGCTTGCCGTTCTCGGGCAAGATCGACTTCATCGAAACCATCAGCCAGTGGCCGATCACCCACATGGTCGCGCCGAAGGAAAAGGCCGTCGCCTGCAACGAGTGCCATACCCAGGGTGGCCGCCTCGAAGGCGTGCCGGGCGTCTATCTGCCGGGCCGTGACCGCATCACCTGGCTCGACAACGGCGTCAAGCTGCTGGCCTTGCTGACGCTGCTGGCCGTGCTGGGCCATGGCCTGCTGCGCATCTTCACGAGCAAGAAACACTGAGAGGAACCGACATGTCCGAAAAAATCTACATCTTCAAGCGCTTCGAACGCTTCTGGCACTGGAGCCAGGCGGGGCTGATCATCTTCCTGATGATCACCGGTTTCGAGATTCATGGCCTTTACAGCAACTTCGGCTTCGAAAAAGCCGTGAATCTGCATACCAACGCCGCGTGGACGCTGGTCGGCCTGTGGGTGTTCGCGATCTTCTG